>Ga0182741_1000037_pt1 | contig 224659 bp, 203 predicted proteins | sample eDN5th37CBELigOP_FD_128874 | JGI IMG/M metagenome (GOLD analysis project Ga0182741, IMG submission 128874) | Enriched Organic Plus compost microbial communities from Emeryville, California, USA - eDNA 5th pass 37_C BE-Lig OP (version 2) (version 2) ...
TCGTCGACGATTTTGCATTGGAGGATCTGGGCTTCATCTTCGTTCCTTCGTCACTACGACGAAGCCCAGATCCTCCTTAAATCACAACCTCAAATCTGTGCCATTGGCGCTGACGGCGGACAATTGCGGGGAGGTCGCGATTCTCTTCAATCCGTCGGACCCCGTCGAACGCCGGAGGCCGGTCGGCATGGGCTGCGCCCTCGCCTAGGGCCATCCCGTAACCAGTGGATGCTTTGTTAGGGCGCGTAGGGTCAGCGGACATCGCGACCCTCCTCGAGGAATGCTTCCAGATCAGCGAGCAGGATCAGGCGGGACTTACCAACCTTGAGCGAGCGAAGCCGGCGAGAGGCGATCGCTCGATAAAGCGTGGACCGGCCAAGGCCAGTAAGGCGCACAGCGTCGCCGATGCGGAGGGCGCGAAAGGGTGTAGCGATATTGTTTGAGGCGGACATGAAACCATCTCCAACTGTGTTGAGATGGTTGGACACACTATGCACAGCGCTGGCCGCGTCATCAAAACGACGGTCTTGAAAATAGTACGGTGTTGGTATGTTTCTGAGACCGGAATTTGCTTGACGCTTGTATCAGCTACCCGTCAGCAGGAGGCGCGCGAGATGGCTCAGAAGGGCGTGCGCAAACTCTTCGTAAATTTCACGATCCTGCTGCTGATAGTCCGAGGTCGACTTCGAAGGCCCTGAATAGGTGGCATGGATCTGCGAAGCTATAATGTTAGCTAGGCAGCCAGCTTCGGATGTCGCTCTTGCCTTTGCCATCATTCGTCTAGTTTGCTGTTTCCGGAACGCCCTATCTTCATCGCTCTCAGATTTAATAAGCATGTTATCTATTTTTTGCTCGTATTGCTCCGATAATTCATCATTATCGCATTCGTGCAATTCCATCGGCTTTACAGGGTATTTTTCATTTTTTAGCCTACTGTATTCTTTAATTAACTCGGCTCGACTAATAGTTACATCGGGAAATTTTTTCTTTGCCCATTCGATCGTCGATAATACGTTTGCGTCAAAAGTCCCGCGCTCTGACTCTGCCTCAAGTGATCGCAGATACTCTGCCGCTGCCAAGCGAAATTGTCCGACGGCAAAGAAATGGACGAGCTTCGACGATTTGGGGCGGCCTTTGTCTGGGCGGGTAGTGTGCTGATTGACGAATGGCAGTTCGTCCGGCCACTTCGCTAGCTCTTTGAGCAGGGCAGAGCGAAGTGGCGGCGACAGGACTGGCGATCCATCCAAGTGCTTCTTCAATACTTTGATTAGATTTTCATTAACATAATGATCGCGCGGCAGCTTCTTCATCAACGTTTGTCCAGGTTGTCGGGCGGCCAGTCTCAAGCAGGTTCGGAGAGCTCGCAATGCTTTGACCAAGCTTCCATGAGCTCTCTACGTTTTTCGAGGGCAGAGCCGCGTCGGTAGGCGCGTTCGACGGCATTGCCGATTGTGTGGGCCAGGGCAGCTTCACAGATCTCACGCGGGAAGGGGGTGCAGTCACCGGCCCAGTCGCGGAAGCTGCTGCGGAAGCCGTGGACGGTGAACTCCCCATCAATGTGCCGACGCATCACCGCCGTGAGCGACATATCGCTCAGGGGGCGTCCCTTGTTCTGGCCCGGGAAGACAAGGGCCTCCTCGACATCGCCTGCAGGCTGATGCTGGCTGACCAACCGTAGGATCTCAACAGCGCGATCGGTCAGGGGCACCTGGTGCTCCGCGCCGGCTTTCATGCGTGCAGCAGGGATGGTCCAAAGTTTGTGTGCGAGGCTGATCTCGCTCCATGTCGCGCCGCGTACTTCACCGGACCGTGCGGCAGTCAGGATGAGGAATTCCAGCGCCAGAGCACCCATGCCCCGGACGAGGCGCAAGCGCTCGATGAATGCCGGCACGTCAGCGTACGGCATGGCCGCAAAATGTCGGGCCGCAGCTATCTTCTGTGGTTTGGGCAGCAGGTGCTTCAGGCCGGCCAGGAGTGCGGGGTTTCCGCCCGACCTGAGCCTGTCTGCGGCGGCGGCATCAAGAATGGTTTCGATCCGACCGCGCAATCGACTCATCGTCTCGTGCTTGTCCAGCCAGTGCGGCTGGAGGATCGCAAGGATGTCTTCGCGGGTGATGTCAACGAGTTGTTTCTCGCGTATCGCCTCACAATAGCCGCTACTTATCCATTCGCCCTGACCGTTCTTGCGGATGCTCAGTGTGCTCCGCCATTGAGCGATATGCTTGGCGTTGCGCCACGACGGGCTGTGCCGGTCAACATACTCCGCAGCGTACTCGCCAAAGCTGGGGCCCGATGGAGGTGCGGCCCTAGTTTTCTCCTGACGGGCCCTAATTGGGTTGATCCCTTGCTCAACCAAAGCCCGGGCTTGACGCCGCTTCTCCCTTGCCTCTGCCAGCGAAACTTCGGCTGCTGAACCCAGCCCGAGCTCTTTCTGATTGCCCTCGAACCTGAACATGAAGACCCATCGCCGTCTGGATCCGTCACGGCTGATGGAAAGATAGAGCCCGCCGCCATCACTATGGCGGCCCGGCGTTTTCAACGTCGCGACGGTGCGTGCGGTGAGCTTATTTAGGGCCCGCGCCATGCCTCTCTCCCGGTCCCAGTTTCGGCCCTAGTGCCGAACATGCGTTCTGGTGGGATGATGCTAGACGGCCTGAGACGCGGAGGGAATAGAACTCGTTGCGGGGCAACGGTTCTTGGGTCGACCTGAGACGTTTAGAAATGATCTGGGAAGGTCATATGGCGGAGGGAGCGGGATTCGAACCCGCGATACGGTTGCCCGTATACACACTTTCCAGGCGTGCGCCTTCAACCACTCGGCCACCCCTCCGCAGCGGGACCAGGTCCAGCTGGAAATAATCGGCGCGCTGCGTCCTGCCCTGCAGGAGCCGGCGACCGGTTATGGCGCGATGTATACCGCAAGATGCGGTGAGCGCAAGGGGCGACGGCCCGTGTGTGGGGGGCTGTCCACCCTGGTTTCATTCCGTGCGTCGGCTGGCTGGTGGTAACGTGGGGTTTCGCCACCTCCACCAAGCGAACGCTGCGAAGCGACATGGGCGACATGGCGGGCTGGCCGCGCGCCGCCTTGCGTCGGCTGCTCAATATACTTCCGTCCGTCCGTCCGGCCGGCCGCTTGCCGCTGAAGCTGGGCCATATCGGCATGGACGGGAAGGGCGCCTCTATTTTCACGGGGGGCTCTGTTTGCCCGACGAACGCCTGTTAATCCCAGGAGAAAGCATTCCTGAAGGAAGCGCGGGGGGCATCCTGGCCTCCGCGGGTATTGTCTCGCGGGTGAATTGCTGGGCGGAGGAGGGCGGCGCGGGCGCGACGTGGCGGCCTTGGGCGGTGGGAATTTTGGGGACGGGCTGCGCCGGATATTTGCGCCCGTCAGGAACTGCCGTTTGCCAGAGGGCAAGCCGCGGGGGGCGCCGCCAGCATCCTCCATGATGGCGCCTTCCTGATGTTGGCAGGACCTTGGGCTGCGGGCGTGAACGGGCCGCCGCATCGGCCTGTCTCATGTTCGGCCCAGGCGTTCAGGTTGCTGGCGTGGCCGGGGCTTGGGGAGCGGCGGCGTCTGCCTGGGAGGGCTCCGGCGCGGGAGCAGGGACGGCGGCGGGGGCGGCGGCAAGAGGCGCCCCGCCTGCGGATGGTGGGGCCGCCATGATGACCGGTTTGGGCACTGCGACGATGCCGTTGTCGCGGAAGCCCTGCTGCACCAGGGCGTAAACTTTCTTGCGAATGGTGAACTGTTTGCCGGCTCGCGCCTTGAACTTGCCGCGAACCAGCAGGGTGCCGTCCTCGACGCCAAAAATACCCTGGCTCTTGAATGTCTCCAGCAGGTCGCCTTCAAACTCCGGATCGGCGGCCAGTTCGGCGCCGATCTGCTTGAACAGCTTGCGGACTTTCTCCACATCGGTGTCGAACGCCACGCGGAAGACAATTTTGACGATGACCCAGTCGCGGCTGAAGTTCTGGATTTTGCCGATCTGCCCGTAGGGAACCGTCGCGACCGCGCCGCGGGGATGCCGCAGGCTGACCGAGCGGATCGAAATGCGCTCCACGGCGCCCTTGGCGCCGGACGTCTCGATGTATTCACCCATGCGAAAGGCGTCGTCGATGAGGAAGAACAGCCCCGAGACGATATCCTTCACCAGGGTCTGGGAGCCAAAGCTGATCGCCAGGCCAAAAACGCTCAGGCCGGTAATAACGGGCCACACATTCATGCCGAGAAGGAGCATGATGGTGAGCGATGCGACCAGCACGATCAGCGAACGCGCCGTGCCTGCGATCAGCGGGAACAGCGTTTCCAGGCGTGTGCGGGGCGCATGCGCCTCCTCGTTGGCGGCGGCGTTCTCATGCCCCCTGCGCGCCAGGCGCTCGAAACAGATGCTGATGGCGTTCCAGCCCCAGGCGGCGACGAGGGCGACGAGGGCCAGCGAGATTGAGCGCCACTCGGCTTCACCGGAATGAACCCCGAGCGCCGCCAGCGCCGGAAACGCCCACTGGTAACCGATGGTGATCAGCACCAGAAGGATGAAGGCGAAGCGGCAGGTGCGATACAGGGAGGCGAGGGGAATCCGGTCGGAGGCGGTTTGCTCCCGTGTGCGCGCCCACTCCGCCAGGGTGACGTCAATATGCGGCGTCAGCAGCAGCAGCAGCAGGGTCAGCAGCAGCGGCAGCCCGGGCAGCGGGTGTTGCACGGTGATGGAAATCTGCAGCGCGGCGAATGTCGCCAGGGTCGCCACGGCGGCGACAACTGGCCAGATCGCCGCGAAGCGCAGCCGGGTGATCGTGCGCGGCGCCGGACCCGCCACCGCCGACATGACCGGCTGGCGATAATGGATGTAGGCGAAAATGGTAAGAACCATCACCGGCAGGCTGACCAGCGCCGATGAGGTGATGTCCAGCAGGCCGGGACTGGCGCGCAGGCCGCGCAGGGTTGATGCGGTCGCCAGCCCCAGCACGCCCCAGATGAACGCCGCGCTGACCAGTTCGCCGAAACTGCGCAGCCGCTGGCGCGCCGCCCGCGGGGCCCAGCCCGCCGCCATGATGCTGATGAAGACGTGACGGCCTGACAGGGCGACAATCCCGGCGCCGCTCCACAGGATTATCAGGCGGCGCGTCGCGGGTTCATTCGTCAACAGGCGGCTGGCGACAAGGACCGCCGCCACGGCGAGGAGAACGGCGCAGATCGTCCGCAGCAGCCGGCCAAAGCGCGCGCCGCGTCGCGCCACGATCTCGCGCGCGGCCCACAACGCCGCGACGCCGCCAGCAAGCGAGAGCGCGGCGATTGTCATCACCAGGCCGGCGCTGCGCCCGTCGGCGTGCATGGCGGCCAGCAATGCGGCCCAGTCGTCCTGAAACTGGAACAGGTTATTGATGCGCCGGACGACGCCTTCATGGATGACCGTGGCGATCCGGTTCGCGCCCTCGGCGATCAGGTTGGCTTCATCGCCCAGGTTTTCCGCTGGATTGTTCTGCGCCACGCCTGCTGCTCCCCAATGGCCCTTGTGCAATTGTTTTGAAGGGTGAGGCAATGTTTATCAAGCGGTCGCGGCTGGCGAAGCGAAGCCGCAGCCAGCGGGCAGGCGCGGGCTCAGCTCCCGGGCCATGCGGGCCTGGAGGTGGCCAGCCCACGGTTGATCATGACACGGTTCGGGAAGGCCAGCAAATCGTATCCTTGGAGCCATGCTGACGCCGCTTGAGCAACGGCGTGGTCAGGCAGCGTTGCGGCGGGAATGTTCGCAATATAATGCGCCGGCGCCGCGCACTTGCTCCGGCGGGTGATCTGTCGTTATCTCGGCGTCGTCAAAAGCAGACGGACTGGCATGCTGAATTTTCTGGACATCAGAACCGATTGGCCGTGGCTGGACGCGGTTATATTTTTTTCCCTTCTCATATTGCTGGCGGTGGTCTCCCGCTTCGTGGTCAAGGGGCTGCTGTTGCGCGGTTATGACCGGCTGATGGCGCGCACGCCATGGGGGCGTGACCCGGAGTTGAAGCGGCATCGGGTGATGGAAAGCCTGACGCTGGCCGCGCCGGCGCTGGTCATTTCGGCCGGCGTCGGCCTCGCGCCGCACGCGCCGGAGGCGTTCATCGCCATCACGCGCAATGTCGCCAATGCGGTGGTGGTGCTGGCGCTGGCGCTGGCCGCCGCGGCGGCGCTTGACCTGGCGAACGTGCTGTATCACCGGCGCCCCGGGGCGCAGAAACGGCCGGTGAAAGGCTACTTCCAGATCCTGAAGATCGCGCTCTACGTGATTGCGGCGCTGCTGATGATCGCCACGATCATCGACCGCTCCCCGGTCATCCTGCTGTCGGGCCTCGGCGCCATGGCGGCGGTGTTGATTCTGGTGTTCCAGGACACCCTGCTGTCGCTGGTGGCCGGCATCCAGATCTCGTCCACGGACATGGTGCGGGTCGGCGACTGGATCGAGGTTCCGGGTGAGGGCGCGGACGGCGATGTCATTGAAATCGCTTTGCACACGGTCAAGGTGCAGAACTGGGACAAGACCATCACCACGGTGCCGATCCGCAAGCTGGTGACCGGCGCGTTCAAAAACTGGCGCGGCATGCGCGAGGCCGGCGGGCGGCGCATCAAGCGCGCCCTCAGCCTCGACCAGACCAGCATCCGTTTTCTCGATGCGGATGACGTGGCGCGTCTCGGCGCCCTGCGCCTGCTGCGCGATCACCTGGCCCGCAAGCAGGAGGACATCCTGCAATGGAACGGACAACTCGCCCCGGGCGAGGCGATTCCGGCCAACTGCCGGCGCCTCACCAATATCGGGGCGTTTCGCGCCTATGTGGAGGCGTATCTGCGCGCCCATCCGCGATTGCGCCAGGACCTGACGGTCATGGCGCGACAGCTGCCGCCCGGGCCGGAGGGGCTGCCCATGGAGGTGTACTGCTTCACCAACACGGTGGTGTGGACGGAATATGAAGGCATCCAGGCGGATATTTTCGACCACCTGTTCGCCATTTTGCCGGAGTTCGGCCTGCGGGTCTTCCAGGGACCGGCGGGGGCTGATCTGCGCGCCATGGCCGCCTACGCAGGAAGCGGGCGGTCGCGCGCCGCTGAACGCAGGGGCGACATGACCTCGGGCGTGGTCGTCGCCGGGCCTGGCGGCGGTTAACCGGGCGCCCTGGCGGGCGCGTGGGGCCAGAGATGCTAAAACCAGAGGCGGCCTAAAACGGGGAGGTCCCGTCCTGGTCGCGGCTGCGAAACAGGAACATCACGATGAAGCCGCCAACCAGGCCAGTAACGGAGGCTGGCGCCGTAAGGGCTGTCGCCACCGCGTTGCCGGCCAGCGTCCCGGCGATTCCGGTGATGCTGGCGGCGAGACGCGCGCCGCCGTCGGTTACAATGGCGTCGAGCGCGCCCCGCAGCGTCGCCGGGGCCCACGCGTTATTGGCCAGATAGCGCGTCACGTCGATCACCAGCGCGACAAAGCCGCCGACAACCGCGAGAAAACCCAGGAATCTCAGGATCGCGCGCATGTGCCTCTCTACTGTTGCCGCCCGGCAAGCCCTGTAAAACACCGGCGCCGGCGAGACCATCGGCGCCGCAGGGCGTGAAAACCGCCGGTCGATCCGCCGACATGTTCAGACAGGCGCCCGGATCGACATACGTCAGACCGGGGAGGCGGGGCAAATGTCCGGCCGCCGGCGCCACTTTTTCACGGCCTCCCCCCAATGGTCGCACTTCTTTGGCCGCGTCCCTTTTGCCGCCTTCCCGGCGGCAGCGCCGCCGCGGCAAGGATGGCCTTATCGCGCCTGGAGCGCTACATCCTCTGGCGCACAGGGTAAACGGGCGGGCTGGGCCCCGCGCCAAGCAGGGGTTAGGTAGGAATGGCCTGGTCGCCGCAGCAGGAAGACGCGCTCAACGCCGTGGCGCGCTGGCTCAAAAAGGGCTCGCCGCAGGTGTTCCGGCTGTTCGGTTACGCCGGTACGGGCAAGACGACGCTGGCCCGCCACATTGCGGAGGGCGTTGACGGCGAGGTGGCGTTTGGCGCGTTCACCGGCAAGGCGGCCCTGGTCATGCGCTCGAAGGGCTGCACGGACGCGGCCACCATCCACTCCATGATCTACCGTTCGCGCGGGGTGGAGGAGGAGGCTCCTACCTTCGTCATCAACCACAGCGGCAACGCTTCCAAGGCCAGTCTCATCATCATCGACGAATGCTCCATGGTCGATGAGGAGCTGGGCCGCGACCTCGAATCATTCAACACGCCGATTCTGGTGCTGGGTGATCCGGCCCAGTTGCCGCCGGTGAAGGGCGGCGGCTATTTCACCGCCGACGCGCCCGACGTGATGCTGACCGAGGTGCACCGCCAGGCCAAGGATGATCCGATCGTCCGCCTGTCGATGATCGCCCGCGAGGGCGGCGACATCGCCCTGGGAGACTATGGCGAAACGCGCGTCATCTCCCGCCGCGACATTGACGCCGAAGCCATTCTGGCCGCCGACCAGGTGCTGGTGGGCATGAACCGCACCCGCCGGCTCTACAACGGCCGCATCCGTGAGCTGCTGGGCTATCGCGACCCGATGCCGGGCGTCGGCGAAAAGCTGGTCTGTCTGCGCAACGACCGGGCGAAGGGCCTGCTCAACGGCGGCGTTTTCCGGGTGCGCAGCAATCGCGGCGAGTCGAAGGGCCTGGTGCAACTCACCGTGCAGCCGGATGAGGACATCGGCGGCCGCCCGGCCAAGGTGAAGGTGCTGCGCGAATTCTTTGCGGGCGGCGAGGAGGCGCTGCCCTGGGAAATCCGCCGCCGTTCGGATGAGTTCGATTATGGCTATGCCCTGACGGTGCACAAATCCCAGGGCTCGCAATGGGACAATGTGGTGCTGTTCGATGAAAGCTACGCCTTCCGCGAACACCGCCACCGCTGGCTCTACACCGCCATCACCCGCGCGGCCCGCAAGCTGACGGTGGTGGTGTAGTGGTGATGGAGCATCTCCAGCAACGAGCCTGCCCAGCCGCAGCGAGGCGCGTTCGCGTCCAGATGGTTCGCTGCGCACAGGTTCCGTCGGTAACGCCGATCGCGCTCCTGATCTGCGGCCGGTTCAGGAGGTAAGATATTTACTGAAAAACAGGACGATATCGTCAGTATCGCCATCCGTTCCGAACAGCACCGACGTCAAGTTGGAGCAGGTTACCTGGTTGGCGACATTTAAATATGCCATGGCGCCGACTGAGACGGAGAAATCGGGGCCGCCCACCCACCATGGAGAGTGGAGTCCGTGTTTGCCTTGTCCTACATAGATGGTGGTGCTGCCGACGAACAACCCGCCAGGACGGGTTACATCAACCTTGAGGCCAAAGAAGAAGTACATGCCGCTTGGTGATCCGTTTAATGTGTATGGCGAATAAAGTTTGTCCCATCCCCCGCAATAACCGACGAAATTGTACATTGTGCTGGCGAGCATGTAGGTGCCCCAGTCCTTTTTTATAGTCCAGTCCCGCATTATACCGCCGCTTGTCGACGGGCCGTTGAAAGATGGTGTGACAACCCCGTTCCAGTTGCCATTGGCGTCTTCGTCAGGCAAATATATTGGTGATAGCGTGATCAGGTCGTGTGCAGAAATCGTGCATTCCTGGGTGGACATACGTTGTTTCCAGTCGTAATATTTAAATATACAGATTAGAATTTAACTTGTTTCATTTTGCATGATATATGGCAATATAATATTGAATGATATCGCGTTTTTATGAAAATCGTCGGTTGAATCGTTTCTTGTTGTGCAAAATGGACGCCATAATTTGTTCCAGTGGCTGGAAATGTGAAATCTCGGTGAACATCGGCTGTCGGAGGGTTTGTGCCGGCTTCAGGGCTTCGGCAGGGGGGCGATCGCGGCGGCTCGCGATATGGCGACCTGGTCTGGCGCTGCGCCCAGGCTTGCTCGACCCCGATGCCGCCCCGGAGGCGCAGTCGGTGCGGGGCGGGGCAAGGTTCCTGAACGGCAGGTCGATGTCAGAGCCGTCTTTGTGGCTCTGTGTTTCCAGGGCAGCGACATGATGCGGGTGTGTTGTTCGCGCCCCCCGTGCTTATGATGTCTTGATATGGCGAAGGCGGTCCGCTCCATCAGGGTGTCGGCAGACGGTAGTTGTTTCGCAGAACCGGTAGGGAGCGGCGCGCCGGTCGTATGACGTCATATTGGCGTCCCGGTGCCTTTGTTCTTCAGGAGGTGGTGTATTTATTGATGTAGAAGTTGATTTCCCCGACGTTCCCGCCGGATATGATCTCTATGGTTTTGGCGTTTGTGCAGGTAGATCCACCAAGGTACGTGATTGTTGCGCTCTTGTGGTCGCCAGATACGGTGAAGCCGCCGCTGCCCGACCACCACGGATTTTCCTTTCCGGACTTGCCTCGTGCGATATAGATGAGGCTGCCATACCCGCCGCCACATGGCATATTTATGTACAACCAAAGACCAAAGAAAAAATACATTCCATCTGGGCGTTCTCCGTTATATGGTGAGAAAGTGGTAGCCCAACTAGCGCATCTATTAAAGAAGCTGTCCTGAACTTTCTGACTTGCTTCGCCGTCGAAATCTGTTTCTATTACCCATTTATAATAATCTCCAGCATCAACCGGGTCCGCTCTGCTTGGAAATACCATTCCATAAGGAATGGAATTCCAATCGCCGCTATTTTGGGGGACGGGGACCAGTTTTTTGTCTGTGTACATGGTTAGTTGTTGGGTTGACATGTGTATTCTCCTGCGTTTCAGGAGCATCATGCACGAGCATGCGTAACTTGGGAGTTTTTCCATGGGTTGGGTGGCTTATGTGGGGGGCAGGCCGGCCGCGTGACTGTCCAGGGCGTCGTCCGGCATCGTCTGGAGTCTGCGGGCGGCAGATTGCCAGGGACTGTCTCGATGCGGCTTTCCGAGAAGGATGGGCTGGTTTTTTGTCGGGAATGCTCAGATGCCGGGCGGCGACGCCACGTTGATGGATGACACCGCCAATCGAAAACAGGGCGCCGGCGCGCTGTCTGGGCCTCAGCCCCGCTCCAGGGCCCCAGCCAGGGCCAGCGCCTGGGCGCGCGCCGCTGTCAGCAACTCGTCGGACAGGGCCGGATTGACCGTCGCGACGCTGCGCGCCAGCGACAGGCCGCCGACCAGCGTGGCCAGCAGCACGATGGCGCGGGCGCGGGCTTCCGGGTCCGCTGTCTGTTGCCCGTCCTCCGCCGCATTGCCGGCGGCGCGCCGGGCGAACGCCAGGGCGAGATCGGCGAGATAGCGCTCCAGCCCGTCCGCATAGGCGCGCCGGACCTCGGCGTCCTCGCGGGAGACGTCGGCGCCAAAGGCCACCATGGGGCAGGAGGCGCCGCTGGCGTCCCGCGCCCGGGGGGACAGATAGTGCGTGATGTAGTCGTCCAGCGCCGCGCGCCGCGCTTCTGCGTCCGGGCCTTCGCCGATGTGCGCCAGCCGCGCGACGGCCAGGTCGAAATTGTGGGCGAGGGCGGACGCCTGGAGATCCGTCTTGGACGAAAAGTGATTGTAAAAGCCGCCATGGGTCATGCCGGCGGCGCGCATCAGCTCGGCGACGCTGGGGCCGTCGAGGCCGCGCTCCCGGAACAGTCGCGAGGCCTGGGCCACGACTTCCGCCCTGTTCGCCTCCGCTTTCTTTCTGCTGATCCGCATATTGAAAGCCTGCCTCCACAATGCGCCGCTGGCGCGCCGGAACGGCCGCCGCGGACGGGTCAGATCAAACCAGCGCCCATGGGCGATGTACGATGCCCCATGCACGCCATATCGCGCATGGCGGCGGGCGCCGCCGGCTTTCCAGCGCCGCCGGCAGCTCCCCAAGGCGACGCCAGCGCTTTTCCAGGCAGCCGCCAGCGCCTGCGACGGCGCGGGCGCGCCCATCACCGCGTTCTGGCGGCCGCCCGGCCGCTGCCCGATGCCGCCAGGGCGTCGCGGGCGGGGTTGCCCAGGCCGACCGTCACGGACGATGGAAAAAAACGCGGCGCCCCCCTTGACGTTTGATGATGACTGTCATCATTAATTGATGACGATCATCATCATAATGGCTGCGGTTTCCGGTGTCGAGCGGGTTGCAGCCATGCCGGCCCCGGGGCCGCAGTCGGGAGTGAACATCATGCTGGCGCAGACCATGGCCGACGCTCTGGCGCGGCGCGGGCTTCACTACGGCTGGGTTGTGGTGGCGGTCACCTTTCTCACCAGCCTCAGCATTGCCGGCACGGTCGGCCTTGGCGGCGTGTTCATCACGCCGGTGGCGCGGGAGTTCGGCTGGAACGCCGCCGACATGTCCAGCGTCTTCGCCATACGCCTGCTGCTCTTCGGTCTGATGGCCCCGTTCGCCGCCGCCTTCATGGAGCGCTATGGCGTCCGCAACGTTATCGTGCTGGCGCTGGCCCTGGTGACCGGCGGCATGGCCGCCGGCGTCATGGCGGGCAGCCTGTGGCAGTTCGTGTTGCTGTGGGGTGTGGTCGTCGGCCTCGGCACGGGGCTTACCGCGATGGTGCTGGGCGCCACGGTGGCGAGCCGCTGGTTCGATGAGCGCCGGGGGCTGGTGCTTGGCCTGCTGACGGCGGCGGTGGCCACCGGCCAGCTCGCCTTCCTGCCGCTGGCCGCATGGCTGACGGAACACTTTGGCTGGCGCATGGCGCTGGTTCCCACCATGGCGTCCCTGGGGCTGGCCGCCGTCCTCGTGCTGCTGTTCATGCAGGACAGGCCCGCCGATGTGGGCCTGCGCGCGTTCGGCGCCGCGCCGCTCCGGCCCGGCGAAACGCCGGCGCCGCCGCCGGCCCGCGCCGGCCATGTCGGCGCCGCTGTGTTGCGGGCGTTCCGCATTCTGGCCGAAAGCGTCCGCAGCCTGCCGTTCTGGGTCTTGTTCGGCACGTTCTTCATCTGTGGTCTCAGCACCGCCGGCCTGGTGCAGACCCATTTCATTTCGCTGTGCGGCGATTTCGGCATGCCCCAGGTGGACGCCGCCGCCACCCTGGCGATGATGGGCGCCTTCGATTTTGTCGGCACCATTCTCTCCGGCTGGCTGTCCGACCGTTACAATAACCGCAGCCTGCTGTTCTGGTATTACGGTCTGCGCGGCCTGTCGCTGCTGTGGCTGCCGCAGAGCGCCTTCACCTTCTATGGCCTGTCGCTGTTCGCCATGTTCTATGGTCTCGATTGGGTGGCGACGGTTCCGCCGACCGTCAAGCTGGCCGGCCGTTATTTCGGCGCTGAAAAGGCCCCGCTGGTGTTCGGCTGGATCTTCGCCGGCCACCAGATTGGCTCGGCCGTGGCCGCCTGGGGCGGCGGCCTGTCGCGGACGCTGCTCGCCAGCTATCTGCCGGCCTTCTATATCGCCGGCGCCCTGTGCCTGGTGGCCGCCGCTTCGGTGTTCCTGCTGCGGGACAGGCGCGCGCCGGCAAGCGAGCCTGCGCCGGCCTGAGGATTGCGACCCGCGCCTGCTCCGGCGTCTGATCGGGGCGGGCGCCCTTGCGTTCGGCGTCAAACAGCAAGGTCGAGCCATTCACATGATGCGAATGAGAAGGAGCCGTGGGCGTCGTGGTCGCCAACGCGTCGTTTTTTTAGTGACCCCTTGATGTGCCACATGCGTCGTCGGCTTCCTGTCACGCGTGGCGAGGCTTGTCCGGCGCCGTTCAGCGCCCTCCCGGATCAGGCGCCGTCCGCGTCCGGCCCCATGGCCAGCCCGGCGCGCAGCCGCTCCATGTCGAGCGCGCCTTCCCATTTCGCCACGACGAGATTGGCGACTGCGTTGCCGGCGAAGCTGGTGAGCGCGCGGCATTCGCTCATGAAGCGGTCGATGCCGACAATGATGGCCAGCGCCGCGACGGGGATGTCCGGTATGACCGACAGGGTCGCCGCCAGGGTGACGAAGCCAGAGCCGGTGACGCCTGTCGCCCCCTTTGACGTCAGCATCGCCACGCCGATGATCGTCAGCTGCTGCCCCAGGCCCAGGTGGATATTGGTCGCCTGGGAGAGAAAGATAACGGCCATGGTGATGTAGACGCAGGTGCCGTCCAGATTGAAGCTGTAGCCAGTCGGCGTCACCAGGGCGACGACGCGCTGCTCCGCGCCCAGCTTTTGCATCTTGCGCATCAGGTGCGGCAACACCGGCTCGACCGAGGAGGCGCCCAGCACGATCAGGAACTCCGTGCGCAGATAGGCGACGAGGCGGAAAATCGAAAAGCCGCACAACCGGCAAACCGCGCCGAGGATCACGAACACAAACACGGCCGCGGTCAGGTAAAATGCGACGATCAGCCAGGCCAGGCTCCCCAGGGCGCCAATGCCGTATTTGCCGATGGTGAAGGCCATGCCGCCGAAGGCGCCCAGCGGCGCAAGGCAGGTGATCATGCCGACAAGCTTGAAGAACAGCCCGCTGGCGACCTCGGCCGCCTTCTGGATGCGGACGCCGGTTTCGCCGAGCGACAGGCACGCCACGCCGGTCAGAACGGCGATCAGCAGGGTTTGCAAGGGATCGCCGCCACTCAGCGCGCCCACGAAGCTGTGCGGGATGATGCGCAGGATAAAGGCGATGAAGCCGCCGTCGTTCTTCGCCACAGGCAGCGCCTGCACCAGCGCCGGATCAAGCGCGGCCACATCGATGTTCAGCCCGGCGCCGGGTTGCAGCAAATGGCCGGCAACCAGGCCGACCACCAGGGCTCCGGTGGTGGCGACCTCAAACCATACCAGCGCCTTGCCGCCAACGCGGCCGACCTGGGTGAGGCAGCCGGCGGATGCGATCCCGTTGACCACGCAGCAAAAGATCACGGGCGCGATCAGCATCCTCAGCAGGTGCACGAAGATGTCGGACACCGGCTTCAGCGTGGCGCCGGTCGCCGGGAAGAAGTGGCCCACGGCGATGCCCGCGGCCATGCCGATGAGCACCTGAACATAAAGCGGCGGCCACCAGCGCCGGCGCGGGTGCGCCGGCGGAGCCTGCCGCTGCCCGGCGCTGGCGAGCGCATCGGTGGCGTCGATGCCGAAACTGGCCATTTGCGCGCTCCCCGTTCGGCCCCGCGGGCAGGGCGGTCCGCGATGAAGCAGCGAAGCTAGGCGCAACGGCGTTCGGGCAATGCCCCCAGATGGGGAGGTGACTACCCGACGTTGGTTGAATTATGCGGCGCCGTCTGGACGGCGCGCCCCGGTTCTGCCGGCGGGTTCATGGGGAAGCCGACCGTGGAAATCTGCGAAAACCTGAATGAAAAACCGGCTGTGAACAACGAAACGGCCCGGCGCATGTGCGCCGGGCCGCTTCCATTCTGTCCCGCTGTCCTGGCGGTGCGGCCGGATCAGCCGCCGACGTTCAGCGCCGCCAGCGCCGCCATGTTGACGATCTCGCTGTCGCGGGCGCCGAGCGGGGCGATCTGCACCGCGCGATCAAGGCCGACGATCAGCGGACCGATGACCGTGGCGCCGCCGAGCTGCTCCAGCAGCTTGGTCGAGATGGCGGCCGAGTGGATTGCCGGCATCACCAGCACATTGGCCGGGCCCTTCAGGCGCGAGAACGGGAACTGCTTCATCAGGTCCGGGTCGAGCGCCACGTCGGCGGCCATTTCGCCTTCATACTCGAAGTCGACGTGGCGCTGGTCAAGAATGCGCACGGCTTCGCGCATCTGGGCCGAACGCTCGCCCTCGGGTTGACCGAAGGTGGAGAACGACAGCATGGCGACGCGCGGCTCATGGCCGAGGCGACGGGCGGCGTTGGCCGCCTGCACGGCAATGTCCGCCAGTTCCGTGGCGGTCGGCATCTCGGCGATGGCGGTGTCGGCCACCAGCGTCATGTGTCCGCGCGAAAGCACCATGGAAAGGCCCATCACCCGGTGGCCGGGCTTGGTGTCGATCACCTTGCGCACGTCGCTGAGCGCCTGGGCGTAGTTGCGGGTGACGCCGGTGACAATGGCGTCCGCGTCGCCCATGGCGACCATGGTCGCGCCGAAGTAGTTGCGGTCGTTGTTGATCAGGCGCTGGCAGTCCCGCAGCAGATAACCCTTGCGCTGCAGCTTGTTGTAGAGGAACTGCGCGTAGGCCGGGTTCCGCTCCGACAGGCGCGAGTTGTGGATTTCGATGCCCTCGCGGCCGTCCAGCTCGATGCCGGCGTTGGCGGCGGCGGCGCGCACCAGCTCCTCGCGGCCCACCAGCACCGCCGCGCCCAGGCCCTGGTTGACGAAGGAGACGGCGGCGCGGATCACCTGCTCCTCCTCGCCCTCGGCGAAGACGACCCGCTTCGGCTGGCGCCGCACCCGCTCGAACACACCCTGCAGCACGCCGGCGACCGGGTCGCGGCGGGCGGAAAGCTCATTGCGGTAGCGCTGCATGTCGACGATGGGACGGCGCGCCACGCCGGTGTCCATGGCGGCCTTGGCCACCGCCGGCGGCACCGTGTGGATCAGGCGCGGGTCGAATGGCACCGGAATGATGTATTCCCGGCCGAAGCGCGGGCGGGAACCCTGGTAGGCGGCGGCCACCGCGTCCGGCACGTCCTCGCGGGCGAGGGCGGCCAGCGCCTCCACGGCGGCGATCTTCATCTCCATGTTGATGCGGGTGGCGCGCGCGTCCAGCGCCCCGCGGAAGATGTAGGGGAAGCCGAGCACGTTGTTCACCTGGTTCGGATAGTCCGAACGGCCGGTGGCGACGATGGCGTCGTCACGGATGGCGTGCACCTCTTCCGGCGTCACTTCCGGGTCGGGATTGGCCATGGCGAAAATGATCGGGTTGGGCGCCATCGACCGGATCATGTCCGCCGTGAACGCGCCCTTCACCGACAGGCCCATCACCGCGTCGGCGCCCACGAACGCTTCTTCCAGCGTGCGCGCGTCGGTCTTCGCCGCATGCGCCGATTTCCACTGGTTCATGCCCTCCTGGCGGCCCTGGTAGATCACCCCCTTGGTGTCGCAGAGGATGACGTTCTCGGGGGCGAAGCCCATGGCCTTGATCAGCTCGACGCAGGCGATGCCCGCCGCGCCGGCGCCGTTCACCACCAGCTTCGTGGTTTTCGGATCGCGGCCGGTCAGATGCATGGCGTTGAGCATGCCGGCGGCGGCGATGATCGCGGTGCCGTGCTGGTCGTCATGGAACACCGGAATGTCCATGAGCTCGCCGAGGCGCTCCTCGATCACGAAGCACTCGGGCGCCTTGATGTCTTCCAGATTGATGCCGCCGAACGACGGGCCAAGATAGCGCACCGCGTTGATGAAGGCGTCCGCGTCCTTGGTGTCGACTTCCAGATCGATGGAGTCCACGTCGGCGAAGCGCTTGAACAGCACCGACTTGCCTTCCATCACCGGCTTGGAGGCCAGCGCGCCCAGATCGCCGAGCCCGAGGATCGCCGTGCCGTTCGAGATCACCGCCACGATATTGCCGCGGGCGGTGTAGTCGAAAGCGCGCGACGGGTCGTCCGCGATCGCCAGCACCGGCACAGCCACGCCTGGCGAATAGGCCAGCGACAGGTCGCGCTGGGTCGCCATCGGCTTGGTCGGAACGATCTCAAGCTTGCCGGGACGGCCGGACGAATGGAAATCGAGCGCTTCCTGTTCGGTGAAGGTCGGGCGCGCCTGGCGGCGCGTGGGCTGGTCGGTCATGGCGGAATTCTGTGCTCTTTATTCTGATGTCGGCGCGGGTGAGGTCGTGAAACCTTGCCCGGCTCCGCGCCCCGCTCAAGGTGGGGCGCCGGAGAGTACGCAGGCGGTGACGTTTCCTCAAGCGCGCGGGATGACAATTTCGCGCGTTCCGGGTGTCTATTGGCCCATAAGACTGAAAAGGGCAAAAATTCTTTGGTCCAATGCCGGTCAAACTTCAGGGCCGTATCCTGGCGGCGGCCACGGCTGGCGGGAGCCGGTTCCGGCGCGGCCCGCGCCGTGGCCGGGCGTTTGTGCACAGTCCACGGCGTCGCGGCGGCGCCATTTTCTTCTGAAGTGCAGTAGCTTGCCGCGGTCAAAGTGGATTCTTTCCCGGGGACCCGCCGCCATGGCGCGGTGAAGACCCCGGCCCGAGCAGGAAGGCAAGCCGCAGACCCATGGCTGACGCCCGCACATCCGCCCGCCAGGAACCCGATGCGCCCGCCGCCCGCGTGACGCCGATGATGGCCCAATATCTGGAGATCAAGGCCGCGCATCCTGAAGCGCTGCTGTTCTACCGCATGGGCGATTTCTACGAACTGTTCTTTTCGGACGCTGAAGAAGCCTCGCGCACCCTCGGCATCGTTCTGACCAAACGCGGCAAGCACCAGGGCGAGGACATCCCCATGTGCGGCGTGCCGGTGGAGCGATCCGACGAATATCTGGAGCGCCTGATCGCCGCCGGCCACCGGGTCGCCGTCTGTGAACAGACGGAAGATCCGGCGGAAGCCCGCAAGCGCGGCGGAAAATCCGTGGTGAAGCGCGATGTGGTGCGCCTCGTCACCCCCGGCACCGTCACCGAGGAGCGGCTGCTCGATCCCGCCCGTTCCAGCCTGTTCGCCGCCGTGGCCCGCCAGCGCGCCGATGATGGCTGGACCTACGCTGTCGCCGCCACCGACATCACCACCGGCCGGTTCACCGTCGCCGAAACGGAGGCGGGTGGTCTCGCAGCGGAACTCGCCCGGCTCGATCCGCGCGAGATCGTCGTGCCGGACGCCATTTATGACGACCCGGACCTGGCGCCGTTCTGGCGTGAAAGCCGGGTGCTGGTGACGCCGATCCCGCGCGATGGCCTCGACCCGGCCTCAGCGACGCGCCGGTTGCAGGAGTATTATGGCGTCGCCTCGCTGGACGCCTTTGGCAGCTTCTCGCGCGCCGAAACCGCCGCCGCCGCCGCCGCGCTCGCCTATGTGGAGCGCACGCAGTATGGCGCCCGCCCGGCGTTGTCGCCGCCCTCGCGCGGCGCCTCGGGCGGCATTCTCTCTGTCGACGCCGCCACCCGCGCCAACCTGGAGCTGGTCCGCACCTTGGGCGGCGAACGCGCCGGCAGCCTGCTCGCCACCATCGACATGACCCTGACGCCCGGCGGCGGCCGCCTGCTGGCCGAGCGCCTGGCCGGGCCGCTGACCGATCTCGCCCGCATTCGCGCCCGTCACGACGCCGTGGAGGCGCTGGCCGGCGACAGCCTGCTGCGCGGCGCCATTCGCGAGCGCCTGAAGGCGGCGCCGGATATGGCCCGCGCCCTGTCGCGCCTCACCCTGGATCGCGGCGGCCCGCGTGATCTGGCGGCCATGTGCGCCGGCCTCCAGGCCGCCCATGGGCTCGGGCTGCTGCTCAGCCAGAACGGCGGGCTGCCGGAAGAGATCGCCAGCGCCGGCGCGGCGCTGCGGGCGCTGGATGTGGGCGTCGCCGAAGCCCTGTCCGCCGCTTTGGCCGACGAGCTGCCGCTGCTGAAGCGCGACGGCGGTTTCGTGCGTGAAGGCTATGACGCGGCGCTCGATGAGGCGCGGCTGTTGCAGGCCGACAGCCGGCGCTACATCGCCGCCCTCCAGTCCCGCTACGCCGCCGAGACCGGGGTGCGGACGCTGAAGATCAAGCACAACAACATGATCGGCTATTACGTCGAGACGCCCCAGGCGGCGGGCGAGACGTTTTTGCAGCCGCCGCTGAACAGCCTGTTCGTCCACCGCCAGACCATGGCCGGCGCCATGCGCTTCTCCACCGTGGAGCTGGGCGAACTGGAGGCGAAGATCGCCTCCGCCGCTGACCGGGCGCGGGGCGTCGAACTGGCGGTGTTCGATCGCCTGCGCGCCATGCTCATCGATCACGCCGGGCCGATCGTCGCCGCAGCCGCCGCCCTTGACGCGCTCGACGTCACCGCCGCCCTGGCGGAACTGGCCGTCGAGCGCCGCTGGGTGCGTCCGGTGGTGGACGGCAGCCTCGCGTTCTGCCTGGAGGACGCGCGCCATCCGGTGGTGGAGGCGGCGCTGAAGCGTCAGGGCCAGCCCTTCGTCGGCAATGACAGCGATCTGGGCGCGCCTGGCGGCGAGAGCGGGCGCATCATGATCGTCACCGGCCCCAACATGGCCGGTAAATCGACTTACCTGCGCCAGAACGCCCTTGCGGTGGTGCTGGCGCAGATGGGCGCCTTCGTGCCGGCCCGCAGCGCCCATATCGGCGTCGTCGACCGCCTGTTCAGCCGCGTCGGCGCCGCCGACGACCTGGCGCGCGGCCGCTCCACCTTCATGGTCGAGATGATCGAGACGGCGGCCATCCTCAACCAGGCCGGCCCGCGCGCGTTGGTGATTCTCGATGAGATTGGCCGCGGCACCGCCACCTTCGACGGCCTGTCCATCGCCTGGGCGGCGATCGAGCATCTGCATGCGGTCAACCGCTGCCGCTCGCTGTTCGCCACCCATTATCATGAGTTGACGGCGCTGTCGGAGCGCCTCGACCGCGTCGCCAACGCCACCATGCGCGTCACCGAATTCCAGGGCGAGGTGGTGTTCCTGCATGAAGTGACGTCCGGCGCCGCCGACCGCAGCTACGGCATCCAGGTGGCGCGTCTCGCCGGCCTGCCGACGTCGGTGGTGGAGCGGGCGAAGCAGATCCTCGCCGAACTGGAAAAAGGCGACCGGGAAAAGCCGGTGTCGGCGTTGATCGACGACCTGCCGCTGTTCGCCGCCGCCCCGCGCATCGCGGCGCGTCCGGCCGTCGCCGTGGAGCCGGCAGGGCCTGATCCCCTGCGCGAGGCCCTGGCGGCCATCGACATCGACGACCTGTCGCCTAGAGCCGCGCTGGATGCGCTCTACAACCTCAAGGCCATGCTGCGCGACTGAACCAGTTGCCGTTGACGCAGCGCGGTCTGTCTCAGCCCGGTCGGTCGCGCCGGCTGGCGAGGGCGCTGGTGGTCACCTCCACCGCCAGCGCCAGCACGATAATGCCCGCGCCAACGCCGAACAGCAGCGGATAATCATGGGTGCGGGCGAACACCCATGAGAAAATGTAGCCTGCGGCGGCCTGGCCGACAGCAAAGCCCACCGTGGCGATGCGCCAGCCGTCGGGGATCCGGTCCGCCGGCGCGACCTCGCGCAGCCGGCCCATGGTCAGCACCGCGACCCCGGGCACAAAGGCGCCGATCAGAATGCTGGACCCGGCCAGCAGGACCGGGTTCGCCGAGACGGCGAGCACGCCGACGCCGAGCATTTGCAGCACCAGGCCGACCCGCAGCGTGGCGCGGAAGCCGAAGTGATCGCCGCAGGCGCCGGTGATCACCGGCCCGAGCATGGCCCCCACGCCGAACAGCCCCCAGTACATGGCGCCGCTGGTCAGGCCCCAGTTGAGGCCGCGCGCCACATAGTCCGCGAGGAAAATCATGTGCGGCACCAGGCCAAAGGCCGAGAGCGCGTACACGGCGTAGACGCCGGCCAGCAGCGTCGCCACGGCGGCGGGCGAGCGCCCATGGGGCGCCGGAGCCGGCGTTGCGGTGGCCCCGGCGGGCTGTCTGGCCGGCGCCGGCGGCCAGCCGCTCCAGCCAAGCGCCGAGACGATCACACAGACAACCCCAAGCGCGATCCAGGTGAAGGTGAGCCCCTGGGTCACCAGCCACGGCACAAGCACGGCGCCAAGCGTCACGCCGATCGCCGGCCCGACGAAGATCATGCCCGAGGCCACGCCCCGCCGCTTCTCCGGCACGAACGGCAGCACGAACGGCGCCGCCGTCACCAGCGCCACCGCCCCCGCGAAGCCGGAAAGAAACCGCCAGAACGAGAACCACAGGAAGGAGGACGGCCAGGCGCAGGCGAAGAAGCTGACGGCGCAGGCGACCATGGAAACCTGCAACGCCCGCCGGGGGTGGCCGGAGGCAAGCCTGCGCGACAGCAAGGCGCCGATGAAATAGCCGGCGAGATTGGCCGCGCCGATATATGCGGCCTGCGACTGGTCGAACCAGTTCTGCCCGACCAGCGCCGGCATCAGCGGCGTATAGGCGAAACGCGCCAGGCCAATGCCGATGAACATGGCGCACATGGCCGAGGCTGTCAGCCGCCAGGGCGGCGGAACGGCGGGCGCGGCGATGGAAAGAATCTGTTCAGTCTGGGGCGGTGTCGGGCGCATGCCGCAACCATACACGGCCCGGCCCGGGTGGCGAGCGGGCCGCCTGGCCTGGGGGGCGTTCCCCCCAGGCGAAAAACGCATGCCGGCGACCGCGCGGTTCATGGCGCGCGCCGGCGCGGGCGTCAGTCCCGGGCGACGTCCTGGAAGTAGGGCTCGACGGCGCCCTTGAGCTTCACGGCCATGGGCCGGCCCCGGCGATCGACCGTGTTGCCGACGCTGAGCCGCACCCAGCCCTCGCTGACGCAGTATTCTTCCACATTGGTCTTCTCGACGCCCTTGAAGCGCACGCCGACGCCGCGCGCCAGCACGGCTTCGTCGTGGAACGGGCTGTCGGGATCGACGCTGAGACGGTCGGGCGGCGTGGCGGTCTGTTCGGTCATCTTCTTTTCCAGGGGATGGGTTGCGCAAACGGCGCTTCCCGGCGCAGCGGACAGCTTTGCGCCGGAAAATACATGAAACCGCAGGGGGGGCGGTCGCCGGTCAGGATGAACCGGCCCGCCATGTCATGCGGGGCCGGCTCATACCCGATCGGGGCAGCCGGCGCAATGCGCATCAGTTGAGGAACGGGTTGAACTGCCGCTCCTGGCCGAAGGTGCTCATGGGGCCGTGGCCGCAGATGAAGGCAATGTCATCGCCCAGCGGCAGCAGCTTTTCCTTGATGGAGCGGATCAGCGCATTGTGGTCGCCGCCGGGCAGGTCGGTGCGTCCAACCGAGCCCTGGAACACCACGTCGCCCACAAGGGCGATGCGCTGGTCGCCGTTCACCAGCGCCACCGAGCCGGGCGAATGGCCAGGGCAGTGGTAGACGTCGAACGTCGCGCCGCCGATTGTCACCTGGTCGCCTTCCTCCAGCCAGCGGTCGCTGGCGAGGTTGCGCACGCCGCCGATGCCCCACTTCTGCGCCTGCTGCTCGACGTTCTGCATCATCTCGGCGTCGGCCTTGTGCGGACCCTCGATCTGGACGCCCAGCTCCTCCGCCAGTTCGGCGGCGGCGCCCACATGGTCGATATGGCCGTGGGTGATGATGATCTTCTCCACCTTGACGCCGGTCTGCTCCAGCGCCTTGCGGATCAGGTGCGGGTCGCCGCCGGGGTCGACCACGGCGCCGGCCATGGTGTCCTCGTTCCAGATGATGGTGCAGTTCTGCTGGAACGGCGTCACCGGCACGATGGCGGCGCGCAGGGGAAATTCCGGCCGGTTGTTCTCGTCGCTCATGAGCGCTTCCTGAAATACGGCGGGGTCAGCCCGCCCGGTGATCCTTGCTGGCGTTATGGGTAGCGGCATTCGGCGCCCCTGACCAGCGCGGCCGGCTTCCGCAGGAAATCGCGGCCCATCGGCGCGGCGGCGGGTTTCGCGGTCCAGACCGTTTCCATCCGGGGGGAACTTGTTCTATGGATGCGCAAAATCCGGCAAATCCGGAAATGGTTCGGGGGGTTGCGGTTCGCCGCGCGCCCCTTTTTGCTTTGGCGCATTTTCTCCGGGCGGGCGTCGCCGCCGGGCCTGAAAGTGCTGCGGTGGAGTGGTCATGGGCTTCAAATGCGGAATCGTTGGTTTGCCGAATGTGGGCAAGTCGACCCTGTTCAACGCGCTGACGCAGACGGCGGCGGCCCAGGCGGCCAATTATCCGTTCTGCACCATCGAGCCGAACGTCGGCGACGTGGCCGTGCCCGATCCGCGCCTTGACGCCCTGTCGGCCATCGCCGGCTCGCAGCAGATCATTCCGACGCGCCTGACCTTCGTCGACATCGCCGGCCTGGTTCGCGGCGCCTCGAAGGGGGAGGGCCTCGGCAACCAGTTCCTCGGCAATATCCGCGAGTGCGACGCCATCGCCCACGTCGTGCGCTGCTTCGAGGACGGCGACGTCACCCACGTCGACGGCAAGGTCGATCCGCTGGCCGATATCGAAACCATCGAGACCGAGCTGATGCTCGCCGATCTGGAGAGCCTGGAAAAGCGCATTCCGGGTCTGGAGAAGCGCGCCCGTGGCGGCGACAAGGAGGCGAAGGAGCAGATCGAGCTGGTTGCCCGCGCCCTGGCCCTGTTGCGCGACGGCAAGCCCGCCCGCCTGCTGGAGGTGAAGCCGGAAGAGGAATTCGCCTTCCGCCAGCTCGGCCTGCTCACCTCCAAGCCCGTGCTCTACGTCTGCAACGTCGAAGAAGCTTCCGCCGAAAACGGCAACGACCATTCCGCGAAGGTGTTCGCCCGGGCGCAGGAAGAGGGCGCCCGCGCCGTCGTCGTCTCCGCCGCTATCGAGAGCGAGATCGCCGTGCTGCCGGAGGAGGAGCAGAAGGACTACCTTGAGGCGATCGGCCTGACCGAGCCCGGCCTCAACCGCGTCATCCGCACCGGCTACGACCTGCTCGGCCTTATCACCTATTTCACCGTCGGCCCGAAGGAAGCCCGCGCCTGGACGATCACCGTGGGCACCAAGGCGCCGAAGGCCGCCGGCGTCATTCACAGTGACTTCGAGAAGGGTTTCATCCGCGCCGAAACCATCGCCTACAACGACTATGTCACGCTGAAGGGCGAAGCCGGCGCCCGCGACGCCGGCAAGCTGCGGCTCGAGGGCAAGGAATACGTCGTCGCCGACGGCGACGTGCTGCACTTCCGCTTCAACAACTGACCCGCCGGCGCTGGATGGCGGGCTGCAGGACGCCCGCCGGACCCCATGCGCCACGGCTGTCGCGAGGTCTCACGAACGGCTGGCCCCGGAAGGGGGCCTCCGCCGGCGGCAATGCGCCCAATCCGTCATGGCCGGGCTTGTCCCGGCCATCCACGCAGCGCGCTCATACGCGGCGGGCAACGCCTGCCTCGCCCGCCCGTCGCCCGCCACTGCATGCTATCGTCGCAGCGTCTGGAAAAACCCGGCGCGGCGGCGCATATGCGCATCATGCACATTCCCCACCTGCATGACTGGACCGTCACCCCGCGCGAAGCCATTGCCCTGCAAAAGCAGCTGGCCGGCCGGCTGGTGCTGGACAGGCCGCTGGACCTGTCGAGCGTCCGCCACGTCGCTGGCGTCGACGTCAGCGTGCGCGAGGGGCTGTCGCGCGCCGCGGTGGTGGTGCTGTCCTTTCCCGACCTGCGCGTGGTGGAAACCGTTCTGGCCGACGCGCCAACGCCGTTTCCCTATGTGCCCGGCCTGCTGACGTTTCGTGAAGGGCCGGTGCTGGAGGAAGCCTTCGCCCGGCTGGACATCGAACCGGACGCCTTCATTTTCGATGGCGCCGGCTGCGCCCATCCGCGCGGCATTGGCGTCGCCAGCCATATGGGGCTGTGGCTGGGGCGGCCCAGCGTCGGCTGCGCCAAGACCCGGCTCACCGGCTGGAGCGCCGGTCCGGGACCCTTGCAGGGCGAGGCGGCGGCGTTGCTGGCGCGGCCGCCGACGGTAAAAGAGCCGGCGCCGCCGTGCATCGGCGCCGTGCTGCGCACCCGCGCCAATGTGGCGCCGGTCTATGTCTCGCCGGGCCATCTGATCGATCAGGCCAGCGCCGTGGCGCTGGTCAGCGCCTGCCTCAGCCGTTTCCGTTTGCCCGAGCCGGTGCGCGCTGCCCACCGCGCCGCCGCCCTGACAGCGGCGAGCCAGCCGGCGCGCCCGGGCCTGTAGCTGGCGGGTCCCCGTTCCGGCTGATCCCTCATTCCGCCCGCGGCAGGCGACGCATCGTGAACTGCACCAGATTGTCGCCGACGATACGCCAGTTCTCGATTTCCGAGCGCCAGCGCGCCCGTGGATAGCGGGCGAGCCAGTCCCGCGCCGCCGCGTGCGCTTCCGCCGGCGGCAGCGTGAAGCATTCGCGCCGCCACGCGCTCAGGTTGAGGACGGGGGCCGTCTCAGGGGCAACGGGTGGGGAGGTGGCCGACACGGTCGCCGGGTCACCAGCCGTTTTCTGGCTGGCCTCATCGCGGCGCGCCGCGATTCGCCGTGCGATGCTTGCGGGGTTGAAATTGCTGTCCGCCATGGCTGCCTCCTGCAAGAGACCAAGAAAACCAAGAGACATGGGTCCGCTGTTCACGACATGGCAGACTAGCGTGACTGACCGATGAAAGCGACAGCCTGGACGCCCTGGTTGCGCATTCAGGCGGCGCCGTCCGGCGCTTTTGCAGGCTGGGCGGCTGCTCGCCGGGTTGCCGCCCCAAAAGCAGCGTCAATATTGCCCCGTAAGCCGCGACGCTCCAGCCGTCGTGGCCAGAATCGCCCGGCGGCCAAAGGCGTTGGCGCCCGCAACAAATGCCGGCGTGCCGCTGATGTGAGGGGGCGTCGTACCTGGGCGCCGCCAGGCAGGGAAAGGGGACAAGCGCTTTGTAACCGCCGGGTGGGTTTTTATATATTATCTCATGGTCACGAACGAGGATCAGAACGGGCGTCAGGCGTATAAATCTATAATTGCAGACGATGGGGATGACTTGCCCCTGGTCGGTGGTTGTCATTTATCATACTGATAAATATAAAATATTTCTCATCCGCGCATCTTCTTCCCCCGCGTGATCCGCCCCCATTCCCGCGCCCTCTTGCGCTCCTCCGGAGCATCTGGAAACTGAAGCCAGCAGATCATCATTTTCATAGATAAAAGGAGACGCGGATGGCGCGCCTGGACCAGACCCCAGCCAATCAGGCCGAAGGCCTTGCAACGCCGCCGTCCGCCGCCGCGCCCGTGGCCTTGCCGGTCGCCGGTTTCATCAACGCCGGCGTGCGTCACGACTGGACCCGGGAGGAGGCGCAGGCGATCTACGACGCGCCGTTCAACGACCTGCTGTTCGCCGCCCAGAGCGTCCACCGCCGTCACTTCGATCCCAACCAGGTTGAGCTGGCCCGCCTGCTCAGCATCAAGACCGGCGGCTGCCCGGAGGATTGCGGTTATTGCAGCCAGTCCGCCCACCATGAGTCGGGCCTGAAGGCCTCGAAGCTGATGGAGGTGGAGCGGGTGCTGGCCGAGGCGCGCAAGGCCCGCGACGCCGGCGCCACCCGCTATTGCATGGGCGCCGCCTGGCGCAATCCGAAAACCCGCGACATGGACGCGGTGGTCGCCATGGTCCAGGGCGTGCGCGCCATGGGGATGGAAACCTGCATGACCCTGGGCATGCTGACGCCGGACGACGCCGCGCGCCTCGCCGACGCCGGGCTGGACTATTACAACCACAACATCGACACCTCGCCGGCCTATTACGGCAAGGTCATCACCACCCGCGCCTTTTCCGATCGCCTGCAGACTCTGGAGAACGTGCGCAACGCCGGCATCAAGGTGTGCTGCGGCGGTATCGTCGGCATGGGCGAGGAAGCGGAAGACCGCGTCGGCATGCTGCTGACCCTGGCCAATCTGCCGGCCCATCCCGAAAGCGTGCCAGTGAACATGCTGATCCCGATTCCCGGCACCCCGCTGGAAAACGCCCCGCCGCTCGATCCCGTCGCCTTCGTCCGCACCGTCGCCACGGCCCGCATCATGATGCCGGAATCGGTGGTGCGTCTGTCAGCCGGGCGCACCGCCATGAGCGACGAGATGCAGGCCCTGTGCTTCTTCGCCGGCGCCAATTCCATCTTCGCCGGCGACACCCTGCTCACCGCCGACAATCCGGAGCAGGATTCGGACATGGCCCTGTTCCGCCGCCTCGGCGTCCGCGCCGCCCGGCTGACGCTGGAAGAGCCCGCCCAGGACGGCGATGGCCATCACACTCCGGCGCGGCGCGATGTCCTGGACCTCGGCCCGGCGCCGTTGCCTGCGGAAAGCGGCGGTTGCGGCTGCGGAAGCTGCGGCTGCGGCGCGGCCGCCTGAACCCGGACCTGTTTCAGTCCGCCGCCATGTCCGTGGCGCGCGCCAGCAGACCGGCGCGCGCCGCTTTGCCCTCGGGGCAGCCCGCTTCCAGCCAGTGCGTCCTGAGCGCCGCCATCATGGCGCCAACAGCGGGGCCGGGCTTCACGCCGAGCGCCAGCAGATCGGCCCCGCGCAGGGGAAACGCCGGCGCCGACGCCGCGCCGGAGGCCAGCGCCGCCACATAGGCCATGGCGTCGTCATCGGCCTGGAGCCAGGGTTCGTCCGCGACAAGGGCGATGGCGTTGGTCAGCGCCGGGCCGCCCAGCTCCGCCGCCAGGGCGCGCGCTGAAACCAGCGTCAGCCGCCGGGCGCCATGCAGCCGCTCCTGCGCCCGGGCCAGATTGCGAAGGCGCGTGGCTTCGGCGCCGGAAAGCCGCAGCCGCTCCTGCAAGCCCTGCGCGTCCTCCGCCACCCGCACCGCGCACGCCGCCAGCCGCAGCAGCGCATCGGCCGCCGCGCCGCGCCGGGTGTCGCGGCCGATCAACCGCGCCAGCCGTCCCGGCTCGGCGACGATGCCGGAAACCCGATGCAACAATCCGGCGCCGGACATCAGCGTGATTGCTGCGGCGGCGCCTGGCGCCGCCAGCAGCTTCAGCAGTTCGGCCCGCACCCGCTCGCGCGACAGCTGGTCGAGCCCGTCGCGGCAGGCAATGGCGGCGGCGAAGCCATCCGCATCCGGCGCCCCCTGTCCGAAGCGGGCGTGAAAACGGAAAAACCGCAGGGTCCGCAGATAATCCTCGCGAATGCGCGTCGCCGCATCGCCAATGAACCGCACCGTGGGCCCGCGCCCGTCGGCCCCCAGGTCCGCCAGGCCGCCGGCCGGATCGTGCAGGCGTCCGCGTCCGTCCAGCGACATGGCGTTAATGGTGAAATCGCGGCGCAGGGCGTCGGCGTCGAAATCCCGGCCAAACCGCACCTGGGCCCGGCGGCCGTCGGTGGCCACGTCCTCGCGCAGGGTGGTGATCTCGAACGGCTCGTGATCGACGATGACTGTGACGGTGCCATGCTCGACGCCGGTTGGCGCATATTTCAGTCCCGCGCGCCGCGCCCGCGCCATGGTCGTGTCCGGCGTGGAGGTGACGGCCAGGTCGATTTCCGTCACCGGCAGGCCGAGCAGGGCGTCGCGCACGGCGCCGCCGACCATCCGCAACGCCTCGCCGTTCCCGTCCAGCGCCGCGAACAGCCGCGCGACCCGGGGGCGTTGCCGCAGGGCGTGCAGGGCGTCGTGCTGTTGCGTCGTCAGCGTGCCTGAGGTCACTGGAACCCGCCTGGTTTGAGCTGTCCGTTTTCGAAGCGCGGCGGCATGTAGCCGCCGGGCGCGCGTTTCTGGGTCAGGCCGGTGAACACCATCACCGCCACGATGAGGCCAAGACCGGCGACGGCGAGCCACAACGTCCGGCCGTCCCACGGCGCGCGCGTCAGCGGATTGCGCCGGCGCAGCAGCAGGTAAATGGCGAATATCGCGAAAGGGGCAAGGAACAGCGCCAGCTGTTCGAACACGATGCGGCTCACCCGTAGAACTTCCGGTACATGTTGTGAATGATGCCGGCGGTGGCGCCCCAGATGAAACGTTCGCCATAGGGCATGGCGTAATAACGGCGCAGCTGGCCCTGCCATTCGGCCGAGCGCAGTTCGTGATTGGCCGGGTTCATCAGGAAGGCGAGGGGCACCTCGAACGCCGCCTCCACCTCGGCCGGGTTGAGCGTCAGGCGGAAGCCAGGCTCGACCACGCTGACCACCGGAATGATGCGGAAGCCGGAGCCGGTGAGATAGGGATCAAGGTAGCCAAGGGGCGTCACGAAGCGCCGGCCAAGGCCCACCTCCTCCTCCGCCTCGCGCAGGGCGGCGTTGAGCGGCGTGCCGTCTTCCGGGTCGACCTTGCCGCCCGGGAAAGCCACCTGGCCGGCGTGGCTGCGCATGGCTGAGGGGCGCTGGGTCAGCAGCACTGTCGGATCGGGCCGTCGCACCACCGGAATCAGCACGGCGGCGGGCCGGGCGGTTTTCTCATCGAACGGCGGGACGAAATCGCTGTTGAGCGCATGGTCGCCGCCGGGGTTGGGCAGCGGTCCGCCGATCACCGGGGGGGAGGCGTAAAGGTGGGCGCGGCCGCGCGCCACAAAGCTTTCCAGACTGTAGGGCGCCGCGTTGTCCTGTTCCGTGTCGCCCGCCGTCTTCTGCTCCGCCAGCATCCCGATCACCATTGTTGTTATCGTTGCTTTGTTGCTGTCACGTCCCGTCGCCGTCAGACGGCCAGTTCGCTGATCCGCGCCATGGGGAAAAAGCCGCCGTCGCTCAGCACGCCAAACTGCGCCTCGCCGCCATCCGCCGCCGGCTGCTCCACGCCAAGCCCGGCCAGATCGTACATCAGCGCCCGCTTCACCCGCGCCCACAGGTCGCCGCGCACCCGCACATACGGCTTCAGCCCACCGTCCGCGTCCCGTTCAAAGCGCAGTGGATGGTCCGGCCCCACGCGCACCACGTCGTCCACATTGGTGCGGAAGCTGATGCTCTGGCGCTCGCCCGCCCCCTGCACCGCCATTTCCACGGCGATGAACGGCGCGTCCTCCACCTTGATGCCGACGCGCTCCACTGGCGTCACCAGCACGTAACGCTCCGGGTCCTTGCGCAGGATCGAGGCGAACAGCTTGACCAGCGCGTGCCGGCCGATGGGCGTGCCCATGTAGAACCAGGTTCCGTCAGCGGCGATGCGCATGTCGATGTCGCCGCAAAAGTCCGGGTTCCATTTTTCGACCGGTCGCGGCGGGGCCGGTCCGTCCGCGTCGCCCACCGGGCCCAGCGCCGAGAACAGGCTGTCGAGCCCGGCTTGCGGCGCGCCCGCCGCGCGCCCGGCTGAAGGATGGCTGGCGTTTCCCGGTTTTCCGGCGGCTTGCGTCACATGCGTCTCCCGGCCCGCTTGTTCAGATGATCAGCGTCTATCATAGACCACGACGCGCCTTATGGAAAAACCGGCTTGCCCTATTGCTGGCTCTTTGGCGTGAATTGATGTGTTCTGCGGTTCGCCGGCGCATATTCGTCGCCCGGGTTTCACAAAAGCCGGCGGCAGGGCAGGATGCGCGCGCCGGCAAAGCATCGTATGCAGGCGCAGGGGTTTGCGAGGCGCCGGCCTCGCGACGAGAACACTTCAGGCAGGGTTTCCAGGAGAGCAGCGCGCATGACGATCCAGCCCACCGGGCGCACGGGATATGGCGCCGGCGACACGCAGACGTTCGCCGGGACGCGGGTGGTCGCGGCCCCGGCTGCGGCCGGCGAAGCCGCGGTCGAGGCGGCGGTTGACCAGACGCTGGCGGCGCTGGCGCGGGCGCGCCAGGCCATCGGCGGCGTCATTTTCGGCCAGCAGGCGGTGATCGACCAGGCGTTGGTGACCATTCTCGCCGGCGGCCACGGCCTGTTCGTCGGTCTGCCTGGCCTGGCGAAAACCCGCCTTGTCGACGCGCTGGGCGTGGTGCTCGGCATGGAGACGCGGCGCGTGCAGTTCACGCCGGATCTGATGCCTTCCGATATTCTCGGCAGCGAGATCCTCGATGAGGATGAGCACGGCCGCCGTTCGTTCCGCTTCGTGCGCGGCCCGGTGTTCGCCCAGTTGCTGATGGCCGACGAAATCAACCGCGCCAGCCCGCGCACCCAGTCGGCCCTGCTCCAGGCCATGCAGGAGCGCCACGTCACCGTGGCCGGCGAGCGCCACGACCTGCCGGCGCCGTTCCACGTGCTGGCGACGCAGAACCCCATCGAGCAGGAAGGCGCCTATCCGCTGCCGGAGGCCCAGCTCGACCGTTTTCTGCTCCAGATCGACGTGCCCTATCCCGACCGCGAGGCGGAGCGCCGCATCCTGCTGGAAACCACCGGCAATGACGAAGCGCGCCCGCAACAGGCGCTCACCGCCGCCGAGCTGATGCAGGCGCAGCGCCTGGTGCGGCAGCTGCCGGTTGGCGAGCGTGTGGTCGAGGCGATTCTCGACATGGTGCGCGCCGCCCGCCCCGATGGCGGCGATGCGGAGATCGCCGGTTGCCTGTCCTGGGGACCGGGGCCCCGCGCCAGCCAGGCGCTGATGCTGGCTGCCCGCGCCCGCGCGCTGCTCGATGGCCGCCTCGCGCCCTCCCTGGACGACCTGACCGCGCTGGCCGGGCCGGTGTTGCGCCACCGCATGGCGCTGACTTTCTCCGCGCGGGCCGATGGCGTTTCTGTCGCCAGCCTGATCGACCGCCTCGTGGCGCGGCTGGGCTGAGCCGATGGCGCGCGTCCGGGCGCAGACTGTTTCCGTCGCCGGCTTGCTGGGGCCAGGGCGCCAGGGCGAGGCTCCCGCTGCGCCGGGCCCCGTCGGGCAGGCGCGCGACCTGGCGGAGCGCCTGCCGCGCATCGTGCTGGAGGCCCGGCGCGTCGCCGCTTCGGTCGCGGGCGTCCACGGCCGCCGCCGCGCCGGCGTTGGCGAGAATTTCTGGCAGTTCCGGCCCTATGTGCCGGGCGAATCCGCGGCGCGGATCGACTGGCGCCGCTCCGGCCGCGACGAGCGGCTGCACGTGCGCCAGCGTGAGTGGGAAGCGGCCCAGACCGTGTGGCTGTGGGTCAACCTGTCGTCCTCCATGGGCTTTCGCTCCAGCCTCGCCATGGACAGCAAGGCCGGCCGCGCCCTGACGCTGGGCCTCGGTCTGGCGGGCGCCCTGGCGGAAGCTGGCGAGCGCGTTGGGTTGCTGGGCGCCGGACAGACCTGCGGCGGCCCCACGGCGCTGGAGCGGCTGGCCGGGGCCTGCGCCCTGCAATTGCGTGAAACCGGGGCTGATCAGCCGGACCTCCCGCCAGAGGTCCCTGTCGCCCGCGCCGCCGCCATCGTGCTGGTCAGCGACTTTCTCAATCCGCCGCAAACGCTCGCCGCGCGCATCCGCGCCCTGGCGCATCAGGGCGCGCGCGGCCACCTGGCGCTGATCGCCGATCCCGTTGAGGAAAGCTTTCCCTTCTCCGGCCAGATCATGCTCGAAACCACGGACGGCGTCGCGCGGCTGCGCATTGGCGACGCCAGCGGCTGGGGCGACGGTTACCGCGCCGCTTTGGCCCGCCACCGGGCGGAGCTGGCGGAAATCGCCGCGCGCTGGGGCTGGTCGTTGACCGTGCACCGCACCGACCGGCCGGCCAGCGAGGCGGCCTTGCGCCTGCTGACGCTGATGGGCGCCCCGGTCACAAGTCTTGCCGGCGATCTGCGCGCGCGCGGGAGCGGCGCATGATCGGGTGGTTCGCCAGCCTGTCCTTCGCCGCGCCGCTGGCGTTGCTGGCGCTGGCCGCGCTACCGGCCATCTGGCTGCTGTTGCGCGTCACCCCGCCGGCGCCGCGCCATCTGGTGTTTCCGCCGCTCAAGCTGTTCGCCCATCTCCAGGCGCGGCGCGAAACGCCGGCCCGCACGCCCTGGTGGCTGACGGCGCTGCGCCTGCTGCTCGCCGCCTGCGTGATCCTGGCGGTGGCGGGGCCGGTATGGAGCCCGCGCGGCGCCGATGACGCCGCCGGCCAGGCCAGCGCGCCGCTGGCGCTGGTGATCGACAGCGGCGCCGCCAGCGCCCACGACTGGGCGCGGCGCATCGACCTGGCCAGCCGCCTCGTCCAGACAGCCGGCCGCGCCGGCGCCCCCATCGCCCTGTTCGCCACAGCCGAAGTCCCGGCCCCGCAGGCGCCGGAGACAGCTGCGGCGATCTTGCGCCGGCTCGGCGCGCTCGCCCCCCAGGCCTTCGCGCCTGACCGCCTGGCCTGGCGCGACCACATCCGCGCCTGGTTGCAGTCCTATCCCGGCGCCCGCGTCGTCTGGATCAGCGATGGCGTAGACTTGGCCGGCAAGCCGGGATCGCGCCAGTCCGCCGCGCGCCAGTTCGCCAGCGACCTCACCGATGCTTCGGGCGGCCGGCTGATCATCTATGGCGACGCGCCCGCCGCCGCCCTGGCGCTCGCCGGCGTCGTCAACGGCGCCGATGGCCTGGAGGCGCGGATCATCCGCCCCGCCGGCGCGGCTTCGGGGCCGGCGCGCGGCGTGGCGCGGGCCCTGGACATGCGCGGCCTGCCGTTGGGGGAGGGCGCTTTTTCCCTGGCTTCAGGCGAGGTTGAGACAGGGGCGCGCATCAATCTGCCCATCGAAATGCGCAACCGCGCCGCCCGCATCGACATCGTTGGCCAGCAGACAGCCCAGGCCGTGACCCTGCTTGACCGGCGCAACCAGCGCCGTCGCGTCGGCCTCGTCACCGGCGTCACCTCAGATCTGGCGCAGCCCCTGCTGTCGCCTGCCTGGTATGTGGACCGGGCCCTGGCCCTCACGGCGGAAATTCGCGAGCCGCGCATGGGCGCCTCGGCCGCCATCGGCGCGCTGATCGACGAGCAGGCCTCGGTCATCATCTTGGCCGACGTAGGGGGGCTGGAGCCGGCCATGCGCCAGCGGCTGGAGGCGTGGGTGCGCGCGGGCGGCGTGCTGGTGCGCTTCGCCGGCCCCCGGCTTACCGCCGCCGCCGATGCGGGCGGCGGATCGGCCTCCGCCGCCGGCGCCCATGATCCGCGCGACCCCCTGTTGCCGGTGCGCCTGCGCGGCGATGGCCGCAATCTCGGCGGCGCCCTGTCGTGGGAGACGCCGAAAACCCTGGCGCCGTTCAACCGCGAAGGGCCGTTCGCCGGCATTGACGCGCCGGAGGAAATCACCGTGCGCCGCCAGTTGCTGGCCGAGCCCGACGGCGATCTGCCTGGTCGCACCTGGGCCTCGCTGGCCGACGGCACCCCGGTGGTGACGGCGCGTCGCGACGGCGAGGGACTGCTGGTGCTGTTCCACGTCACCGCCGACCCGTCCTGGTCCAGCCTGCCCATGTCCGGCGCCTTCGTGCAGATGCTGCAACGCATCGTCGCCATGGCCCCCGACGCCGCCGCCCTGGAGCGGCCCGCTGGCCAGAGCGCCGGACAGGACGCCGGAGCAGCCAGCGACGATACCCCCGCGCTGGCCCGGCCGGCGGCGCTGCCGCCGCGCCGTATTCTCGACGGTTTTGGCCTGTGGCGCGATCCGCCGGCGACGGCGCGCGGCATTGCGGCGGATTTCGCCGGCCGCGCCAGCCTCGTCCATCCGGCCGGTTTCTATGGCCCGGTCGCCGCCGGGCGCGCCGTCAACGTGCTGGAGGCTGGCGATGTGCTGGCGGCGATTGATTTCAGCGGTTTCGAGGCCCGCGCGCTGACCGCCCGCACCGCCCGGGACCTGCGCGACCCGCTGCTGCTGCTGGCGCTGGGACTGTTTCTGGCCGATTGCCTCGCCACCTTGCTGCTCGGCGGCGCCCTGGCGCGCTGGCGCCCCGGCAAAACCGCCGCGCTGACGGCGCTGGCCCTCGCCGCCGGGCTCTGGACAGCCGCCAGCCCCGGGCCGGCACGGGCCCAGGGCATGCTCAACACGCCGCAATACCAGCTGCCTGACAGCTGGCGTCCGCCCGGCCAACCGCCGGCGCCGACGCCCCGCGCCCGGCCGCCCGCGCCGAAACCGCCGTCGCCGCCGCGCGCGGCCGCCAACGGCTTCACCGCGCGCGACCTCGACGCCGCCATGGAAACCCGGCTGGCCTACGTCATCACCGGCGACGCCCAGGTTGACGCCGTCAGCCGCGCCGGACTCATCGGCCTTGGCGAGGCGCTGGCGCAGCGCACCTCGTTCGAGCCTGCCGAACCGGCTGGCGTCAATCCGTCGACCGACGAACTGGCGTTCTATCCGGTGCTGTACTGGCCGGTGGTGGCGGGGCGGCCGTTGCCCGACGCCGCCGCCCTGCGCAAGCTCGATTCGTATATGAAAGGCGGCGGCCTTGTCATTTTCGATACCCGCGACGCCATGACTGCCCGGCCGGGCGTCACCACGCCGGAAGGCGCGCAACTGCAACGTATGCTCCGCACCCTCGACCTGCCGGCGCTGGAGCCGGCGCCGCAGGATCACGTGCTTGGCAAATCGTTTTATCTTCTGGATAATTTTCCAGGGCGCTACAGCCGCGGACAGACCTGGGTGGAGGCGTTGCCCAGACGGGCGAATGGCGAACGGGTCCCGGTGCGCGGCGGCGACGGCGTCACGCCGGTGATCATCACCTCCAATGACTGGGCGGCCGCCTGGGCGGTGGACGCCAGCGGCCTGCCCATGCTGCCCCTGACCACCGATGGTCACGACAGCGAGGAGCGCCAGCGTGAACTGGCCCTGCGCGTCGGCGTCAATGTGGTCATCCATGCGCTCACCGGCAATTACAAGGCGGACCAGGTGCACCTTCCCGCGCTGTTACGGAGGCTGGGCCAGTGAACATGGTCGCCGCTTCCGGCATCGACTTTTCGCCGTTCCTTCCCTGGCAGGCGCTGGCCGTGTGCGGCCTCCTCGGCCTGGCCCTGTGTCTTGCCGGCTGGCGCGCGCGCGGTCCCGTCGTGCTGCTGCGTGTCCTTGCCCTCGGCCTGCTGCTGCTGGGCGTCGCCAACCCGTCGCTGGTGACTGAAAACCGGGAGAAGCTGAAGGATATCGTCGCGGTCGTGGTGGATCGCTCCAGTTCGCAAACCCTGGCCGATCGCCGGGCGCAGACCGACGCGGCCAGCGCCGCCGTGATGCGGCGGCTTGAAGCGTTGCCCAACGTCGAGACCCGCGTCGTCGAGGTGAAGGACGGCGCCGGCGATGACGGCACCCGGCTCGTCGGCGCCCTGGGCGGTCTGCTCGCTGACGCGCCCGCCGGCCGCGTCGCCGGCGTCATCGCCATAACCGACGGCGTCGCCCACGACGCTCCGGCCAACGCCGCCGCCGCCGCCGAGGTCGCGGCCAGCTTCGCCGGCGCGCCGTTCCACGCGCTGGTGACGGGCCGCAGTCAGGAGACCGACCGCCGCGTCGCCCTGACCCAGGCGCCGCGCTTCGGCATCGTCGGCAAGGACATGATCATTCGCGCCGAGATCGTTGAACGCGGTGGCCCTGGAACCGCGCGCGTCACCCTGCGCCGTGACGGCCTCGCCCTTGGCGCCGCCACGCTGGCCACCAACCGCCCCGTCGATATTCCCGTGCGGGTTGATCACGCCGGCCCGAACGTCATCGAAATCGAAGTCGAGCCGCTGCCGGGCGAACTGACCCTCGCCAATAACCGCGCCGTGCTGACGGTGGAGGGGGTGCGCGAGAAGCTGCGCGTGCTGCTGGTTTCCGGCGAGCCGCACCCGGGCGAGCGCACCTGGCGCAACCTGCTGAAATCCGACGCCAGCGTCGATCTGGTGCACTTCACCATCCTGCGCCCGCCGGAGAAGCAGGACGGCGCGCCGATCAACGAGCTGTCGCTGATTCCATTCCCGACCCGGGAGCTGTTCCAGCAGAAAATTCGTGATTTCGACCTGATCATCTTCGACCGTTACGCCAACCAGAGCGTGCTGCCGTCAGCCTACTACCAGAACATCGTCAATTATGTCCGCAACGGCGGAGCGCTGCTGGTGTCGGCCGGTCCCGAATACGCCGGACCGACCAGCCTTGCCCGCACGCCGCTGGCCGGGGTGCTGCCGGCCATGCCGGACGGGAAGGTGAGCGAGACGCCTTACCGGCCGGCGCTGAGCGGGCCAGGCAAGCGTCATCCGGTCACGCGCGATCTGCCTGGGGCAGACGCCGCGACGCCGGACTGGGGCTCCTGGGCCCGTCTGGTGGGGGCGGATGTGGATCGCGGCGCCGTGGTGCTGGACGGTCCGGAGAAAAAGCCGCTGCTGGTGTTACAACGCGAGCAGCGCGGCCGCGTGGCGCTGCTGCTGTCCGATCACGCCTGGTTGTGGGCGCGCAATTTCCAGGGCGGCGGCCCCTATCTCGACCTGCTGCGCCGTGTCAGCCACTGGCTGATGCGCGAGCCGCAACTGGAGGAGGAAGCGCTGCGGGCCGAAGCGCGCGGCGGTGAAATCCACATCACCCGTCAGACCATGGGCGATGCGCCGGGGCCGGTGCTGGTGACGTCGCCAGACGGGGTTGAAAGCCATGTGTCCCTGACGTTGCGCAAGCCTGGCGAATATGCCGGCGTCATGCCCGCGCGCGGTCAGGGCCTCTATCGACTCCGCTCCGGCGACCTGATGGCCTTTGTCGCGACCGGACCGCAGAACCCCCGCGAACTGTCTGACGTGTTCAGCGATGAAACCCGGCTCCGTCCGTTGGCCCAGGCCAGTGGCGGCGACGTGCGTCGCCTGCAGCCCGGCGACCAGCTTCTGACGATCCCGCGCATCCTCATGGCCGGTAGCGGCCCGCTGTCGGGTCCCGACTGGATCGGCCTGCGACCCCGCGACGGTTACATGGTGCGCGGCGTTTCCAGCACCCCGCTCGGCATTGGCTTCGCCGCCCTGGGCCTCGCCCTCGGCGCGTTGCTACTGGTGTGGGTCGGCGAGGGCCGCCGCAGCCGCGCCCGCTCCTGAGCGCCGTTCGACAGGTTTGTGAGGCGGTTGCTCCAGCAGTTGGTCCGCGCCCCGGCCTCGCCGGTCGGTCGGGATGCGGCCGGCGGTTTTCTTGCGACAATTCTCACTGGCCGATTTTGGCTATCGCAAAAACCTCGCGCCAGCCTGGCCGCGTTGCGCTGGCGCGGCTGGACCAGGCCGGCCGTCAGGGCCTTGTCCATACCCCTTGAAAGTCGCGCCGCCAGTCCGTGCTCCAGTGTGGATGCGAACGACGGGCGATTGTCGTTGCAGGCGCCGCCGCGGCATACAGGCGCAATTGCGCAGCCGGAAGGCATAGAAATCAGTATGGCTGGTGGCTCTCTCTCAAATATTTAAAATGCTGATTTTTAAATCATATTTGCTTATTCGAATATTGCACCGAATAGCATGATGTGTATTGATTTGTTTTGACAAAAATAATTTAAATCTATTTGATAGATACATAAATTTTTCTTAAAAGTATCTTGAATTCCGACGTCGTGTCCGCAATGAATCCAGCAGGGTGAGGCTGCGTAACGGTGGCGTGATGGGGGGAGGCGTTCGGCGGTACGGCATGACGGCGCTGGCCGTTCCGGTGATGCTGGCGGCCGGAGGCCCAGCCTGGGCCGGCGCGCCAACGCTGTTGCCCGGCGCGGCCCAGATCATTGCCACCGGCACGTTTACGGAAGGCAGGCGCAGGGGTGGGCAGGGCAGTGGGGCGTTCCGCAAGGACGAGATCGAGGGTCTGGCGGAATACGGTCTGCTGGATGGGCTGACCATCCTGTTCTCGCCCCGTCTGACAGCCCAGTCCGTCAACCGGTTTGTGACCGCGACAGCTGGCGATGACGTCACGCTCGCGGCGCTGGGGCGGCGGGTTGACGCCGGCGCCTCGGCGCGCCTGGGATTTCGCGCCCGCCTGCTGAAGGGGCCGCGCGACGTGGTCTCGCTGGAGATCTCCGGGCGCGGCGGCGCCCTGGTCAACGACGTGGCCAGTCCGGTCATGCGGCGGGCGGCGGAGATTGAGGCGCGCCTGCTGTGGCAGCGGCAGTTTCGCCTGCTGGGCAAGCCATGGTTTGTCGATGTTCAGGCCGGCTACCGTCACTTTTTCCAGGCTGGGACGCGGTGGGATCCGGCGCGCAGCCAGGGCGAGGCGGTGCTCGACGCGACCCTCGGCGTTCACCTGAACCCGCGTTTCATGTTGCTGCTACAGAATTTCAGCACCTTTCCGGTCGGCGATCAGGGGCCGCCGGGCAATCGCGCCGGATCGACCCACAAGGCCCAGGCGTCGCTCGCCTGGAAGCTGTCGCCAGCCTGGACGCTGCAGGCCGGCGTGGTGGGGACCTGGGCCGGCGGCGCCCCCTGGCGGGAGCGGGGCGTCATTGTCGGCGTCTGGCGGCGTTTCGGCGGCTGACGGTCCGGCATGAGTGCGGCGGCAGGGGCCCTGTCAGACTGGCAGGGGCCTCTTTCACAGGGCAGCGGGAGATTTATGACAACGGGCCGCAGACGCCGGCTCACTGGCGCTGATTCTGGGGCGTGGTGAACGGGGCGCTGTTCAGGACCAGCCGGGTGAGGCCATGGCGGCTTTTACTGGTCGCCCGAGGCGCGGGCAGGGCGATGCGGGCGGGATGTGGCCAGAAACGGCCGCTGCTTTGCGCCCTTCCTGATGCAGGCCCCGGCCCTTCCCCAGCCTGAGGGAAACGCTCGCGCTCCAGACGCAGAAAAGGCGCGACCTCAGGTCGCGCCTTTCCGCAAATCCGGATTGTCTGCGTCTGTCCTGCCGGAAAGACGGAGCCAGATATCGTCAGCCGAGCTGGATCGAGCCAGCCTCGGGACCCTTCGGGCCTTCGACGAGCTTGACGATGACCTGCTGGCCTTCCTGCAGCTCATCGATGCCAGAGCGGGAGAGGGCGGACTGGTGGACGAACACGTCCTTGCCGCCGCGCTCCAGCGCGATGAAGCCGAAGCCGCGCTCCGGGTTGAACCACTTGACGACGCCAGCTTCCTCCGGCACGCCGTCCAGCACGGACGGGTCGAAGAAGCGGCCGCCCGGACGACGCGGGCCGCGATCGCCGAAGCCGCCGCGATCGCCGCCGAAGCCGCCGCTGCGCGGACCGCGGTCGCCATAACCGCCGCCGCCGAAGCCGCCGCTGCGCGGGCGGGGGGCTTCAGCCGTGCTGGTGTCCACGTCCAGAACCTGCGTCACCTGGGCGCCCTTCTGGCCCTGGCCGACGCGCACGGTCAGCGTGGTGCCCGGCTCCAGGGTGGAGTGGCCAGCGGCTTCCACCGGGCGGATGTGGAGGAACGCCTCGCCCGAGCCGTCAGTCAGCTGGACAAAGCCAAAGCCCTTCTGGGCGTTGAACCACTTCACCGTGGCGCCAACCTCGGGGCCGCCGAAATCATTCTGGCGGGAGTAGGATGGCCGGGAAGGCATGGAAGGCGCCATCTCGTGAGCCCACGGATCGGGGGCATGGTCACGGGAACGGCGGCGGTCGCGAAAATCGTTGTCTCGGCTCATCCGGATACTCAGCTCGTAAAAGTTCAAAGGCGCGGTCGGTACTTGAGCGGCCAACGTATTAGTAACCCTACTCAAGGCCGGTTGAAAGGGGGCAAATGCCCTCAGGCGCATAAACTTTTGGCTCTTGCCGGAAAGTGATCGCGCCGCCGCCGGCGAAGCAGAATGCTTTGGCGGCGGGGCAGTGGTGCGTATAATTGCGTTATTCCGGCTTGCGGGCCCAGAAAAGGCGCGCGTTTGTCTGTCTGGCCAACGGTTGCGGCGAGGCTTTCGGGCCATTCACAGCGGTTTGATCGCAACTGGCTGTTATCGCCGCGCATAAACGTCCTGCGCGCCTCCTGCGTGGTCCATGCGGCGGGCGCGTCTTGCCTGCTGACAGTTTCATCCTGTCAGCCTGCGTCATCTCGACTTCTGCGACGCCGTTGCCTAAAGCGATTGTGTCCGCTCTGATCGCGCGCATCCAACCAACTGGCCCTGGCCTCCGCGACATCTGTTCGCGGCGAACCGAACCGGGGCCGCAAGGGAGACAATGGCGATGGCAGCCATCAACAAAGTTACCGACCTGACCCTGGATGGCGACGTCGCCGTCATCACCCTGAATTCCCCGCCGGTGAACGCCCTGTCCGCCCCGGTGCGCGACGGCCTGTTCGACGCCTTCACCGCCGCCGTCAACGATCCGGCCGCCAGGGCCATCGTGCTGCTCTGCGACGGCCGCACCTTCATCGCCGGCGCCGACATCAGCGAATTCGGCAAGGGGCCGAGCGGCAAGCCGCTGCAGGACGTCCAGGCCCTGATGGAAAATTCGCCAAAGCCGGTCGTCGCCGCGATCCACGGCACCGCGCTGGGCGGCGGTTTTGAGGTCGCGCTCACCGCGCACTACCGCGTCGCCGTTCCCTCCGCCAAGGTGGGTCTGCCGGAAGTGAAGCTGGGTCTGCTGCCGGGCGCCGGCGGCACCCAGCGCCTGCCGCGCCTTGTCGGCCCGGAAGTCGCCCTGAAATATCTCACCAGCGGTGATTTCATCAGTTCTGACGTGGCCCTGAAGAGCGGCCTGGTTGATGAACTGGTCGAGGAAGGCAAGCTGCGCGAGGGCGCTGTCGCCTTCGCCCGCAAGCTGGTTGCGGAAAACCGTCCGCTGAAGAAGGTGCGCGATCTGCAGGACAAGGTTGAGGCCGCGCGCGGCAAGCCGGAAATCTTCGCCGATTTCCGCAAGGCCAATGCCCGCCGCTTCCGTGGCTTCGATGCGCCGGAAGCCAATATCAAGTGCGTCGAGGCGGCCGTGAACCTGCCGTTCGACGCGGGCATGAAAGAAGAGCGCCGCCTGTTCGAGGGCCTGATGAGCGGCTCCCAGTCCGCCGCCCAGCGCTACATCTTCTTCGCCGAGCGCCAGGCCGCGAAGATCCCGGACGTGCCGGAAGACACCCCCGTCCTGCCGATCCGCAAGGTCGGCGTCATCGGCGCCGGCACCATGGGCGGCGGCATTTCGATGAACTTCCTCAGCGCCGGCATTCCGGTGACCATCGTCGAGATGCAGAAGGAAGCGCTTGATCGCGGCGTCGGCATCATGCGCAAGAACTACGAGAACACCGCGAAAAAGGGTCGTCTGACCCAGGCGGACGTGGAAAAGCGCATGGGGTTGCTCACCCCCAGCCTCGATCTCAATGACCTCGCCGATTGCGACATGGTCATCGAGGCCGTCTACGAGAACATGGACATCAAGAAAGAGGTGTTCGCGAAGCTTGACGGCATCGTCAAGCAGGGCGCCATCCTCGCCTCCAACACCTCCTACCTTGACGTCAACGAGATCGCCTCGGCCACGAAGCGCCCGGAATGGGTCATCGGCACCCACTTCTTCTCGCCGGCCAACGTCATGAAGCTGCTGGAGATCGTCCGCGGCGACAAGACGGCCAAGGACGTCATCGCCACGGTGATGAAGCTGTCCAAGAAGATCGGCAAGGTGCCGGTGCTGGTCGGCGTCTGCCACGGCTTCGTCGGCAACCGCATGCTGGCCCAGCGCCAGCGCGAGGCCAACAAGCTGGTGCTGGAAGGCGCCATGCCGTGGGACATCGACCGCGTGCTGTACGATTTCGGCTTCCCCATGGGTCCCTTCGCCATGTCCGACCTGGCTGGTCTCGACATCGGCTGGTCGAAGGACACGTCGTCCTCGTCCACCCTGCGCGAGGTGCTGTGCGAGATGGACCGTCGCGGCCAGAAGAACGGCCGGGGCTTCTACGACTACGACGAGAAGCGCAACGCGACGCCGTCGGCCGAGGTTGAGAAGGTCATTCTCGACTTCGCGAAGAAGCAGGGCGTCGAGCGCCGCAAGATCTCCGATGAGGAGATTCTGGAGCGCTGCATCTATCCGATGATCAACGAAGGCGCGAAGATCCTCGAGGAAGGCAAGGCGATCCGTGGTTCGGACGTCGATATTGTCTGGATCAACGGTTACGGCTGGCCGGTCTACCGCGGCGGCCCGATGTTCTACGGCGATCTGATCGGCGCCGACAAGGTGCTGGCCAAGATGAAGGAATTCCAGCAGAAGCACGGCGATGACTTCAAGCCCGCCGCCCTGCTGGAGAAGGTGGCTGCCGAGGGCAAGAAGCTGCACCAGCTCTGAGGCCCGGGCTCGCTGGCGTCCGCCCCTTCGTTGAAAAAGCGGGCGGGCGCCGGCCCCTGATGCGCCGCCAGGCGCGGCTGCGGCTGGCGGACACGCATGACGCCGCGCGCGGCAAAGACAGATAATGATGGAAGAGGTTCGGGCTTCGCTGCGCGGAGCCCAAACCGCCTTGGGCCCGGCGTCGTCCGGGTTTTTTGTTGGCGTGCGTGATGCAGGATCAGGCGCCCCCTTGACCGCGGCGGCGGACCTGGCCTGAATTGGACGTCAGAGCTGGTTTTTCCAGGGGGGGCGCGGTCGGCGTCGTCATGCGATCCGTCGCATGGGCGGCCAGTGCCGGCGCGGTTGGGCGGTGAGGCTCGCTTGCGTGTCCTGATTATTGAGGACGAGGCGCTGCTGGCGCTGGAATATGAGCTGCTCCTGGAGGAGCTTGACTGTGATCCGGTTGGCGTCGCGGGGGATTCCGTTGCGGCGCTTGCCATGGCGCGCGCCCTGGCGCCCGACCTGGCCATCGTCGACGTGAACCTGCAGGACGGCATGACCGGCGCCGATCTTGGCGTCGCCATCGGCCGGGATCCGGGCATTCCCGTGCTGTTCGTGACCAGTGAAGCCAGCCATGTGGATCTGGGGGCGGCCGGTATTCTGGGCGCCCTGCCCAAGCCGTTCACCAGCACCGGCTTCGCCGCGGCGATCGACTGGGCCCGCGCCCATGTGAGCGGCGCCGCGCCGGGCCCGAAGCCGGTCGGCGTCCTGTCGCGTCTGGGGTGACGCCATCGGGCGGCGGGCGGTCTGGTCCGCCGCGTCAGGAAAGGCGCCCGGGTCGTCCGGCCTGAAGAATTTGTCCGGTATGGTTTATGGCGGCGCCATTATGCGGCGGGAACGTCTTCCAGCTCCGGCAAATCCGCAACGTCAGAGTGGATTTATCAACGGATTTGCCGAACGAGCGCTTGTTCAAGGGTTGCCATTGCCCGCCGCCGTGTAGAAGATCGGCGGCAAGAGCGGGACGTTTGTCGTGCCTGAAGGTTGCAAACGTCTGCGGTTATGGTGAGAATAGCCGGCCGAAATAATAAGACTATGCTCGGCTCAGGGAGGGGATTGTGCGTCAGATAACGCAAATGGCGGCCGCGCTGCGCCGTTTTTCATCAGGCCCGGAATGTTCCGGCCATCATTTCCACATTTCATAGCGCCGGGTAGTCCAGCATGTCAGGACCCATACTGTCCGTGCGTGATGTCGCCGTCCGTTTTGGCGGCATCGTCGCGCTGAGCGGCGTCTCGTTCGATCTTCCGTCCCAGCAGATCAATGCGCTGATCGGGCCGAACGGCGCCGGCAAGACCACGCTCTTCAACTGTCTCAGCAGGTTGTACACGCCCACCAGCGGCGACATCCTGTTCGAGGGGCAATCCATTCTCTCGCGTCCGGCGCACCGCATCGCCGAGATCGGCATTGGCCGCACCTTCCAGAATCTGGCGCTGTTCCAGAACCTGTCGGTGCTGGACAACGTCCGCATCGGCAGCCACTGCCGGACGCGCGGCGACTACATCAGCGATTCGCTGGCGCTGCCGTGGAGCCGGACCACCGAGAAAGAGATTGATCACAAGGCCCGGCAGATCATCCGCTATCTGGACCTGCAGTCGGTCATGCACCGGCGCGTCGGCGATCTGCCGTTCGGCACCCAGAAGCGCGTCGAAATGGCCCGCGCCCTTGCCGCTGATCCGAAGTTGCTCCTGCTCGATGAGCCGGCGGCGGGTCTGAACCACGGCGAGGTGGACGAGCTGGGCGATCTCATCAAGCACGTGCGCGATGATCGCAAGCTGACGGTGCTGCTCGTTGAGCACCACATGAGCCTGGTCATGTCGATCTCCGACACGGTGGTGGCGCTCAATTTCGGTCGCAAGATCGCCGAGGGCACGCCTGCGGAGGTGCAGAGTAATCCTGACGTCATCGCTGCTTATCTCGGGACGGACCAATGACGAAACTGCTTGAAGTCAAGGGTCTGCATGCCGGCTATGGGCAGACCAAGGTGCTGCACGGCATCGATTTTTCCATCGAGCAGGGCAGCGTCACCACGTTGCTGGGCGCAAACGGCGCCGGCAAGACGACGACGCTGCGCGCCCTGTGCGGCATGATCCGGCGCTCCGGCGACGTTCTGCTCAACGGTGAGCAGATCAATCGCAAGCAGACCGAGGACATCGTCCGCGTCGGCGTCGCCCATGTGCCCGATGGCCGCGGCACCTTCACCCGCCAGACGGTTGAAGAGAACCTGCAACTGGGCGCCATGACGCGCGGCGACAGGGCCGCCATCGCCCAGGACATGGAACTGGTGTTCAGCTACTTCCCGATCCTGAAGGAGCGCCGCACCCAGCAGGCGGGCCTGCTGTCGGGCGGCGAACAGCAGATGCTGGCCGTTGGCCGGGCGCTGATGCTGCGTCCCAAGCTGATGCTGCTGGATGAACCGTCCTTCGGTCTTGCGCCGATGATCACGCGTGAAATCTTCGAGATTTTCCGTGAGCTGAACCGCAAGGAAAAGGTCAGCATGCTCGTGGTCGAGCAGAACGCCCAGATCGCCCTGGAGCTCGCCGACCAGGCCTATCTGCTTGAAACCGGCCGCATCGTGTTCTCGGGCCGCGCGGATGACATCCGCGACGACGAGAACCTGCGCAAAGCCTATCTGGGCTACTGAGGAGCCGACTGATGGAACTCTTTGTTCAGCAAGTCATTGCGGGCATATCGACCGGCTCTATCTACGCCTGCGTCGCGCTCGCTGTCGTCATGATTTACGTCGCCATTGGCCACCTGAACTTCGCCCAGGGCGAAATGGCGATGTTCTCCACCTTCATCGCCTGGCAGCTCATCACCTGGGGCGTGCCCTACTGGGTGGCGTTCTTCCTCACCATCGCGATTTCCTTCGTCGGCGGCATCGTTATTGAACGGGTGATCTTCAAGCCGCTCGACAACGCGCCGATCCTCAGCCACGTGGTGATGTTCATCGCGCTGCTGACCATCATCACCAGCGCCGCCGGCTTCATCTGGGACTTCTCGATCAAGACGTTCCCGTCGCCGTTCGGCTCGGCGCCGCTGTTTGGCTCCAGCCTCATCAGCGCCCACCAGGCCGGCATGATGGCGGTCACGCTGCTGCTGCTGCTGGCCCTGTTCTTCTTCTTCCGCTACACGCGCGTCGGCCTGGCGCTGCGCGCTTCGGCTGACAATCCGGTGTCGGCGCGACTGGTCGGCATCCGCGTGTCGTGGATGATCGCCCTTGGCTGGGGCCTCGCCACCGCCATCGGCGCCGTCGCCGGCATGCTGGTGGCTCCCGTGGTGTTCCTTGAGCCGAACATGATGCTTGGCATCCTGGTCTATGGCTTCGCCGGCGCAGTTCTCGGCGGCCTCAGCAGCCCGGGCGGCGCCGTTCTCGGCGGCTTCCTGGTGGGCGTCATCGAGAACCTGGCCGGCACCTTCATCCCCGTCATCGGCGGCGAGCTGAAGCTGACCATCGCCCTGTGCATCATCGTTCTGGTGCTCGTCCTGAAGCCTGGTGGTCTGTTTGGCCGCGCAACCATCCAGCGGGTGTAATCATGTCTGTCAATCTTGAGGAAGCGGCCGAGCATCCCGCCGTCGCCGCGGATATCGAAACCCGCCCGCTGGGCCGGGACCGGATGCTGAAGATCGTCTTTGGTCTCCTCATCCTTGTTGCGGCTGTTGTCCTGCCGTTCGTCACGAAGAGCTTCTTCGTGTTCCAGGTGACGATGGTGATGATCTACGCCATCGCCATTCTCGGCCTGAACCTGCTCACGGGCTTCAATGGCCAGTTCTCGCTTGGTCACGCCGCCTTCTACGCCATCGGCGCCTATACGGCGGCGATCCTGATGGACAAGGCGGAGGTGTCTTACGTCTGGACGCTGCCCGTCGCCGGCATCGTCTGCTTCGTGTTCGGCTTCCTGTTCGGCCTGCCGGCGCTGCGTCTTGAAGGCATCTACCTTGCCCTCGCCACGTTCGCCCTGTCGGTCGCGACGCCCCAGATTCTCAAGCTGTCGCCGCTTGAGCACTGGACCGGCGGCGTGCAGGGCATCGTCATCATGAAGCCGGACGCGCCGTTTGGCCTGCCGCTCAACCAGGACCAGTGGCTGTATTTCTTCACGCTGATCGTGACGGCCCTCATGTTCTGGATGGCGCATAACCTGCTCCGCAGCCGCACCGGCCGCGCCATGATGGCCATTCGCGACAACCCGATCGCCTCGCGCTCGATGGGCGTCAACAATTCGCTCTACAAGGCGACCACCTTCGGCATCAGCGCCACCTACACCGGCATCGCCGGCGCGCTCGGCGCCATCGTGGTGCAGTTCGTGGCGCCGGACAGCTTCACGGTCGTCCTGTCGATCGCCCTGCTGGTCGGTCTGGTGGTTGGCGGCGTGGGCTGGATCCCTGGCGCCTTCTTCGGCGGCCTGTTCGTCCTGTTCGTGCCGAACATCGCCGAGAGCATCTCCAAGGGTCTGTCCGGTGCCTTCTACGGCCTGATCCTGATGTTCCTCGTGTTCATCATGCCAACGGGCGTCGCCGGCTTCATCGCCCTGATCCGCCACAAAATTTTGCGGCGCGGAGCCTGAGGCCATGACAACGCTCCTGACGCCGGATGGTCGGTCAGGAGCCTGCGGTTCGCGCTGCGGCGCGTGGAAATGAACGCGGCGGTCCCCATGGGGCCGCCGCGTTTTTGTTTGTGACCCAGGGAGGTGACGCCGGCGGCGGGGATGCCGGCGGAAAGAACGGCAGGTGTCGCCGGGCCGGATGGCGGTGTGATGCTTCCGCGTTGCTTCCCTGATCCCGGGCGCAAGCCCGGGCAGTGGCCGGCCCTTGGGGGGCGGGTCAGGATAATGGCGCCCCAGGTCACGGGGGCGCCCGAAAAAGGGGAAGGAAGACCATGCAGGCTTTGGCAAGATGCGTTGCGCGCGCGACGCGTACGGTAGCCGGATACGCCGCGGCGGCGACAGCCGCCGCCGCCATGCTCGCCCTGTCCGCGTCGGGGGCCGCCGCCGGGAAGAAATATGGCCCCGGCGCCTCCGACACGGAAATCCTGTTCGGGCAGACGATGCCCTACAGCGGACCTGCCTCGTCCTATGGGGTGATCGGCAAGGCGCAGGAGGCCTATTTCCGCATGCTCAACGAGCACGGCGGCGTCAATGGCCGCAAGCTGCGCATGCTCAGCTATGACGACGGCTACAGCCCGCCCAAGACGGTGGAGCAGATCCGCAAGCTGGTGGAGCAGGACAATGTGCTGTTCACCTTCCAGACCCTCGGCACACCGTCCAACGCCGCGATCCAGAAGTACATGAACCAGAAGAAGGTTCCGCAACTGTTCGTCTCCACCGGCGCCAGCCGCTTCTCGGAGCCGAAGGAGTTTCCGTGGACCATGGGTTTCAATCCAACCTATCTTACGGAAGGCCGGATTTACGGGCGCTACATCCGCGCCGCCAGACCCGACGGCAAGATCGCGGTCCTTTACCAGAACGACGACTTCGGGCGCGAGGTGATCACCGGCCTGCGCCAGGGGCTTGGCGCTGGCGCGGACAAGATGATCATCGCCGAGGTTTCCTACGAGGTGACGGACCCCACGGTCGATTCCCAGATGGTCCGGCTCAAAAATTCCGGTGCGGACATCTTCGTCAACCTGACGACGCCCAAATTCGCCGCCCAGGCGATTCGCAAGGCGGCGGAGCTGCAGTGGAAACCGATGCATCTGCTGTCCGTCAATTCGGTCTCCATCACCCAGGTGCTGAAGCCCGCCGGCGTCGATAACGCAAAGGGGATCCTGAGCATCGGCTATCTCAAGGACTGGACCGACCCAGCCTGGAAGGACGACGCCGGCATGAAAAAGTGGTCGGACTTCATGGACAAATACATGCCCGGGGCCGACAAGGACAACGCTGTCTACCTCTACGCCTACACGGCCGCCCAGCTGCTGGAGCAGGTGCTGAAGGCCGCTGGCGATGACCTGACGCGGGAGAACATCATGAAGCAGGCGGCGTCCATGAAAGACGTCACCCTCGACCTGTTCCTGCCCGGCATGTCGGTCAACACCAGCCCCACCGACTATCTCGTGGTCGAACAGATGCGCATGGCGCGCTTCGATGGCGAACGTTGGGTCCCGTTCGGCGACCTGATCGACGCTTCGACCAGTCACTGACATGCCGCTGGGGCGGCCTGGCGGTTCCGATCCAGGCCGCCCACGGCGCATCCCGCCATCCCGGCCAGCCGCCTGGTTGGCTCCCCGGCGTGTTTGCCGGGCCCGGTACAGCCAGCCACGTTACGAGGGGAGGGCGGATGGGAAGGCGGCGTAGGCGCCGCGTCAGCGTTGCATCCTGCCTGCCTTGCCCGTTTATCTATTGTTCCTGAATGTCGTTCATCAATAGCCGCGCCCCATCGGGCATCCAGAATGGGAATTCTGGATGCCGACGCTATGGGGAGTGCGATTATCATATTGATATATAATAGAAAATTTTAATATGAGATCCCCGCTTGGCAGCGTCCGGCCCACCTTCTACCAAGGAGGAGCGCATATGCCGGTTTGGTAGATAATTTTGGGGTTCGGAATGACATGGACACGGCGAGGTCTGCTGGCCGCTGCGGGCGTGGGCGCGGCGGGCGGCGTCCTGGGCTCCCGGCGGGCCTTCGCGGGCCGGGGACGTTATGACGTTGGCGCTTCTGATACGGAAATCCGCATCGGCTCCATTTTCCCCTATAGCGGCCCTGCGTCAGCCTATGGCGTGATCGGCAGGGTCGAGGCGGCGTGGTTCCGCAAGATCAATGACGCCGGCGGCGTCCATGGCCGCAAGGTCAGCTTCATTTCGTACGACGACGCTTACAGTCCGGCCAAAGCGGTTGAGCAGGTGCGGCGGCTGGTCGAAAGCGACGGCGTGCTGGCCATCTTCAATCCGCTCGGCAATCCGTCCAACACCGCCATCCAGAAATATCTCAACGACCGGCGCATTCCGCAGCTGTTCGTCGCCACCGGCACGACCAAATGGGGCGACCACCGCCATTTTCCCTGGACCATCAGCGGCCAGCCGCCATACCAGGCGGAGGCCATGGTCTATGCCCGTATGATCCTGGCGCGCACGCCGGACGCGCGGATTGGCGTACTTTTCCAGAACGATGATTTCGGCAAGGACTATCTGGCCGGACTGCGCGCCGGCCTCGGCCCCCGCGCCGACGCCATGATTGTCGCCACCGCGCCCTATGAGCTGTCCGACGCGACCGTCGACGCCCAGCTTGTCAGGCTGCGCGCCGCCGGTGTCACGGTTTTTGTCAATGTCGCCACCTCGAAGTTCGCCGCCCAGGCCATCCGCCGCATCGCTGAAATGGGCTGGAAGCCAGAGCAATATCTGGTCAGCGTCTCGCAGACCGTGGCCGGGACCATGCGTCCCGCCGGGCTGGAGAACGGCAGGGGCGTCATCAGCAGCTACTATCTGAAGGACCCGGCCGATCCCGCCTGGAGCGACGACGCCGGGATGAAGGCGATGAACGCCTTCCTCGACGCATACCTTCCGGATGTGGACCGCAACAACATCCTCAACGTCTACGGTTATGTGCTGGCCGGGTTGCTGACCCATGTGCTGGCGCGTTGCGGCGATGAGCTGACGCGCGACAATCTGCTGCGTCAGGCCACCAGCATCAGCGATCTGCGGCTGGACATGCTGCTCCCGGGCGTCGCCATCAATACGGCGCCAGACAATTACTTCCCCTTCCGGCAGTTGCAGCCGCTGCAATTTGACGGCGCCCGCTGGCGGCCGCTTGGTCCTGTGATCACCGGCGAGGTGCGCCTTTGACACATGAGCGCCGCTGCCGGCGCGGTTGGGAATTCAACGAAAGTCTTATCACCATTGTGATAACCGCCGCATCCTGGCCGGTATATTGCAATTGGTCACATCTGCAACAGAATGACCTCAGGCGCGCCGGAGCCGAATGAGAGCGCGCATCCCTCATTCCGGATGTGGAGCATGTGATGATCAAAGCGACCTTGAGGGGCGCTGGCGTAGCCGTCTTTGCGGCTGCGGCGGCGCTGTCGGGATTGGCCTTGCAGGCGTCGCCGGCCGCGGCGCAGAAGAAATACGGCCCCGGCGTGACCGATACGGAAATCAGGATCGGCAATATCATGCCCTATAGCGGCCCGGCGTCGGCTTACGGCAGTATTGGAACCACCGAGGCGGCGTATTTCCGCAAGATCAATGATGAGGGCGGCGTTAACGGCCGCAAGATCACCTTCATCTCCTATGACGACGCCTACAGCCCGCCAAAGGCGGTGGAGCAGGTGCGCAAGCTGGTGGAGCAGGACAATGTGCTGCTGGTGTTCAACCCGCTCGGCACGCCGTCCAATACGGCGATCCAGAAATACCTGAACCAGAAGGGCGTCCCGCACCTGTTTCTCGCCACTGGCGCCACCAAATGGGGCGACTACAAGGACAATCCATGGACCATGGGCTGGCAGCCCACCTACCAGGGCGAGGGCCGTATCTACGCCCGCTACATCCTCGACAATTATCCCAACGCCAAAATCGGCGTTCTGTACCAGCACGACGACTTTGGCCGCGACTATCTCCAGGGCCTGAAGGACGGCCTTGGCGACAAGGCGAAGTCGATGATCGTTTCGGAGGTGTCCTACGAACTGGCGTCGCCCACGGTGGACGCCGAAATCCTGAAGCTGCGCTCCAGCGGCGCCGATCTGTTCGTCAACATCACCACGCCGAAGTTCGCCGCCCAGGCGATCCGCAAGGTCGCTGAAATCGGCTGGAAGCCGGTGCATCTGCTGGTGAACGTTTCCACCTCCGTCGGCGCCGTCATCAAGCCCGCCGGTTTTCAGAACGCCCAGGGCGTCATGAGCGTGAACTACGTCAAGGACCCCACGGACCCTGGCCTGAAAGACGATCCGGGCGTGAAGGAATGGAACGCCTTCATCGACAAATATCTGCCGGGCGTCGACAAGACCCAGTCGAACTATGTCTATGGCTACAATGTCGCCCGCACCCTGGTTCAGGTGCTGAAACAGGCAGGCGACGACCTGACGCGTGAGAACATCATGAAGCAGGCGGCCAATCTGAAGAACTTCGACCCCGGCATGCTGCAGGCGGGCATCACCATCAACACCAGCCCGACGGATTTTTATCCCATCGAGCAGGAGCGGATGATGAAATTTTCCGGCGACCGCTGGGAAAACTTTGGCCCGGTTCTCAGCGGCGCCATGAAGTAGGCTGCGCCGCGATCCTGGCGAAAAGGCGCGCGGCGAAAGGCAGCCCTAGCGAGCGCCTGTCAGGCGGACGTCTGGCAGGCAAGGTGCACCTTGCTGGCGAATGTGGCGTCTTCGCCGCCAGCAAGCAGCGGCGCGGCCTCCGCGACCGCGTCGCACAGCTGCGACACCCATTCGTGCTCGGATTTGGCGAAATCATTCAGCACGAAGGCGTGCACCGCGTCCTTGTGGCCGGGGTGGCCGATGCCGAGGCGCACCCGGCGATAATCGTTGCCGACCAGCGCGGTGATCGAGCGCAGGCCGTTATGCCCGGCGTTGCCGCCGCCCGTTTTCACCCGCAATTTTCCGGGGGCCAGGTCCAGCTCATCGTGAAACACCACGATGTCGCCGATGGCGATCTTGTAGAACCGCGCCGCTTCGGCCACCGCGCGGCCGGACTCATTCATGTAGGTCTGCGGCTTCAGCAGCACGACCCGCTCGCCGCCGATGGTCGCTTCCGAGGTCTGGGCCTGGAATTTGCTGCGCCATGGCGCGGCGCGATGCCGGCGGGCGATCGTGTCCACGGCCATGAAGCCGATGTTGTGGCGGTTGCCGGCGTATTTGGGGCCGGGGTTGCCAAGACCGACGAACAGCAGCATGCGCGGCGCCTTTCATTGTCCGGACAGGACCGGAGCCGGCGAGGCGGCCGCCTTGCGGTCGGGCCGGACGGGTTCCGGTCATGAAAAAGGCGGGGGCGTCGCCGCTCCCGCCAGATTTTTCCATGGCGCCCGCCGTTGCGGACGCGCCGCCTGGATCAGGCTTCCGGCGCAGCTTCTTCGGCGGCCGGCTCCTGGCTCACGGTCGGCGCCACGATGCTGGCGATGGTGAAATCGCGGTCAAGGATGCTCGGCTCGGCGCCGGCCGGCAGCTTGACGGCCGAGATGTGGATCGTGTCGCCGACATTCAGGCCCGCGACGTCGATCTCGATGGCGTCCGGGATGGCGTCGGCGCGCACGGTCAGGCTGACGTGGTGGCGCACGATGTTCAGCGTGCCGCCGGCCTTCAGGCCAGGCGAGGCTTCCTGGTTGATGAAGTGGACCGGAACGTCCACGTCGATGGTGGCGTCGCGGGTCACGCGCAGGAAGTCGACGTGCAGCGGGGTGTCGCGCACCGGGTCGAGCTGGTAGTCACGCGGAATCACGCGCTCCTTCTTCGAGCCGACGGTGATCTCGAAGATGGTGGTCATGAAGCCGCCGGCGAAAATCGCCATGCGCAGCGGCGCGTATTCGATGGAGATCGGCAGCGGGTCCTGGCCAGCGCCATAGATGACGGCGGGCGAACGGCCCTGACGACGCAGTTCACGAGCGGCCCCCTTGCCGACCCGGGTCCGCGCCTCGGCATTGATCTGCTTGACGGCGGTCATTGAGGTATCCTTACAGTAATGCAAATAGCCGCCTCACGGCGGCTTGCGCTTGCCCGCGCCTCCAAGGGTGTCTGACGGGCAGGGGCCTTATAGCGGCGGACCGGCGTTCTGGCAAGAATTGGCGCGGCGGACGCCGTCGCGGCGGCAGGCAGCCCGGTCTGCCGTGAGCCGGGCCAGCGCCTTGCGTCCAGTTTGCCGGAAGTCCGGCCGCGCAATCCGGCGTGCCGCCAGTGGCCCGCCACGCCCGCCGGGGCGCAGCGCCGGCCCGGCTGTTCTCAGGACGACTGCCCGCCCGCCCCGGCGTCCGTCCGCGCGCGATAGTCGCCAAAAGCGCTGTCGCGCTCGCTCAGCAGCCGCGACACGCTGGCCCCGTCGCGATGGAAACGGCTGAAATAGGCGCGGCTGGCTTCCGTGGTCATGGCCAGCGCCTGCAACTCCGTTCCGGCGCGAATGCCGGCGCGCAGCCCCATGTGCTCCATGGCCCGATGCACCGCCCGCTTGTTGATCTGCTGCAACTCCGGCGGCGTCAGGGCGACCCGCTGCGCCATTTCCAGCACGCGCGCCTCCAGCTCCGCGGCAGGCCACGCCCGGTTGGCGAAGCCCTCGCGCGCCGCCTCGGCGCCGGAGATGGAATCCCCGGTCAGATACATTTCCATGGCGCGTCGCATGCCGACCAGCCAGGGGTGAAACTGGTTGTCGGGCGGGCTCATCAGCCGCGTCGGCGGGTAGCCGATCTGGGCGTCCTCGGCCACATAGACCAGGTCGCAGCAGGCGGCGAGCTCGCTGCCGCCGGCCAGGCAATAACCGTGAACCTGCGCGATCACCGGCTTTTGCAGGTCCCAGATGCGCGTCCAGCCGTCAACCACGTGGCGCGGCCACTGGCCGGCGCCGCCGGCGGTGTGAAACGGCTGGCCGTGCGTATTGTCCGCCGACAGATCATAGCCGGAGCTGAAGCAGGAGCCGGCGCCGCGCAGGATGGTGACATGCACCTCCGGGTCACGGTCGGCGGCTTCAAGGGCCTCAAGAATGGCGGCGCGCAGCGGGTTGCTGAGGGCGTTGCGCTTGTGCGGGCGGTTCAGGGTGAGCCGCCGCACCTTCGGCGCGGGCGTATCGACGAGCAAAATGACGTCCGGGCGCGCGGCGTCGTTCATGGGCTTCCTCCTGCCTGCTTTCTGGTTGCGGCCAGTATCGGCCTCATTTCAGGAAGCGGCAAGGAAGCGGCCAGTAAGCGCGAGGCGGGCCAGGGAGAGCGGACGATTGAAAACCTGACGCCGGATCGCAGCGGCGCCTCGTCGCCAGCCGTGATGTTCCGGCCGCCGGTCATGACGGCGCCATGCAGCGCCGCCATGTTTCGTGTCGTCTGAAGCCCTGTCAGTGGCCGCTTTTGCCTTCGGCTCCCGCCCGCACGACCGGGGCGCAGGCGAGCCGGTCGCCGGCGTCCCCGGCCGGCTGGCTGGCGTAATCGTCCGGTTTGGCGTGGATCATCAGGGTGCGGCCGCTCACGTCGGAAGAGGCCCGGCCCGCGCCGCCCAGCGAGAGCATGGGCGCGAACACCTCGGCCCGCAGCACGCCGTCGGAGCCGACGCGCTGGTTCGGCATGTCGCCGGCGTGGGGGCCTCCCTCGGCGAAATAGCCATGTTTGGCGCCGGTTGGATTGAAATGTCCGCCGGCGGCCTTGTGGCCGTCGCCCGGGCTGCAGGCGCCGTGCTCATGGGCATGGAACGCCACCCATTTGCCAGCCGGCAGGCCCTTCACCTCCACATGGATCAGCACGCCGGACGGGGTTTCGAACAGCTGCGCCTCGCCGGTTTTGGCGCCCTTGCCATTGACGAAGACGGCCGTGGCTTCAGGTTTGCGATCGGTCGTCCCGGCCGCCAGCGCCATGGCCGGCAGCGCGGCGGCAAGGCTGAGGCCAAGGGCGGTGGCGAAAAATGTCTGGCCGTGCATGGGTCGTCTCCCGGGATTGGTCTGGTTAAGGGCGTGGCGCCGCGAACGCGCCGCCGGATGGCGTGAATTCCACCATGGTCCCGCGGCGTTTTTGCGTCGATGGGGCCGCCGGGGAACGTGACGGCCTTGCGCGCCGGGCGTCGCGGATGGCCCATGACATGAAGAACAACGCGGCCGGCGGCGATAAGGGCCCGGCCGGGCGAGGTTGCTGCGGGTCACAACATCGGGAGCGGGAGGCCGCGCCAGCGTCAGGCGTCGCGGGCGCCCACGAACCGGCGCCATCCGTCGGCGCGCAGCTGGCAGGCGGGGCATTCGCCGCAGCCGTAACCCCAGGGATGGCGCTGGCTGCGGTCGCCCACATAGCAGGTGTGGCTGTGCTCGACGATCAGGTCGAGCAGCGGCGCGCCGCCCAGGTCTTCCGCCAGGGCGAATGTGGCGGCCTTGTCACGCCACATCAGCGGCGTGTGCAGCACGAAGCGCGCCTCCATGCCGATATTCAGCGCCACCTGCATGGCCTTGATGGCGTCGTCGCGGCAGTCGGGGTAGCCGGAATAATCGGTCTCGCAGACGCCGAGCACAATGTGGCGGCAGCCGCGCCGGTAGGCGACGGCGGCGGCGAAGGTGACGAACAGCAGGTTGCGCCCGGGCACGAAGGTATTGGGCAGGCCATTCTCGCTGGCGACGATGGCGATGTCCCGGGTCATCGCCGTGTCTGAAATCGCGCCCAGCGCCTCCAGCTTCAGCATGTGGTCGTCGCCGAGACGGCCCGGAAGCGCGCCGGACGGCGCGGCCATGCCGGCGCGGATGGCGTTGCGACAGTCCAGCTCCACCGCATGGCGCTGGCCATAATCGAAACCGATGGTCTCCACCTCGGCGAAACGCGCCAGCGCCCATACAAGGCACGTGGAAGAATCCTGTCCGCCGGACAGCAGCACCAGCGCGCGGTCATTGTTCAGCATGCAGTTTCTCCCGAAACGCCAGATCCCGTCCTTATAACGCGAAAGGCCTGGAACCGGGGCGCCAGTTCCAGGCCTTTCGCAATGCAACGCGGACGCTCAGTCGAACAGGCTGGAAACGCTGGTCTCCGAGGCGGTGCGGCCGATGGCCTCGCCAATCAGCGGCGCGATCGACAGCACGCGGAAGTTCTGCGCCACGCGCACGGCTTCCGTCGGCTGGATGGAATCGGTGATGACCATTTCCTTCAGGCGCGACGAGGCGATGCGGGCCACGGCGCCGCCGGAAAGCACGCCATGGGTGCAATAGGCGGTGACTTCCTTGGCGCCCTGCTTCAGCAGCGCCTCGGCGGCGTTGCACAGGGTGCCGCCGGAATCGACGATGTCGTCGATGAGGATGCAGCAGCGGCCCTTGACGTCGCCGATGATGTTCATCACCTCGCTCTCGCCGGGGCGCTCGCGGCGCTTGTCGACGATGGCGAGCTGGGCGTCGATGCGCTTGGCCAGGGCGCGGGCGCGCACCACGCCGCCCACGTCTGGCGACACCACCATGACTTCCTCGCCGGCGAACCGTTCCTTGATGTCGCGCACCATGACCGGGGCGGCGTAGAGGTTGTCGGTGGGGATGTCGAAGAAGCCCTGGATCTGGCCAGCGTGCAGGTCCAGCGTCAGCACGCGGTCGGCGCCGGCGCGGGTGATGAGGTTGGCCACCAGCTTGGAGGAGATCGGCGTGCGCGGGCCGGGTTTGCGATCCTGACGGGCGTAGCCGAAATAGGGCAGCACCGCCGTGACGCGCCGCGCCGAGGAGCGGCGCAGGGCGTCGATGATGATCAGCAGCTCCATCAGGTGGTCGTTGGCCGGATAGGAGGTGGACTGGATGACGAACACGTCCTCGCCGCGCACGTTCTCCTGGATTTCCACGAACACTTCCATGTCGGCGAAGCGCTTGACCTGGCAGACCGCCAGCGGCGTCTCCAGATAGTCAGCGATGGCTTCGGCGAGCTGCCGGTTGGAGTTGCCGGCGACGAGCTTGATGGAGGGTTTCATCCTGACGGCCATTCTCTTTGTGTGTCCGGGCCTGCGCTGGACGGCGGTGTCCGGAAGGCCCATGGCAGGCCGGATATGAACGGCGCCGGTCCCGCGCGGCAGGGCGCGGATGCGACGGAACGGACGCTGTTCTTGATGGCGCGGCTATTAGCAGCGCGGCCGCGCGGGAACAACAGGAGTCTTTGCGGCGTCCGCGCCGGATGAGCCATGCGTTTGCAAGGGACCACGCCCGTTGACCCGGCGCCGCGCCGGCGTGGTCACGATGCGGCAACCGCCGGGACGTGGGATTTCCGGTGTTTGAACCGGCGCGCCGGGCGGGAGCAGCCGGCCGGGCGACCGGGCTGGCGGCGGCGGCCGCTGTTGCTGTCGCGTTTAGATCACGCTCGCCGACTTTTTGAAGCGGCCCCGCGATGGGGCGGCCGGGGAGCCGGCCCCCCGGGTTCCGGCCCGCCGCCGCCACTCCGCCGCCGCCACTCCCGCTTCAGCCGCCAACGCCCGTGAACGTGTCGAACAGCAGCTTGGCGTTCAGCAGCAGGATAACCGCCGTCACCGACCAGGACAGGATGGCCATGGGTCTGCTGATGACAAAATCGCCCATCCTTTTTTTGCTGGAGACGAAATGCACCAGCGGAATTGCGGCGAACGGCAGCTGGATCGACAGCACCACCTGGCTGAACACCAGCAGCCGGTTCATGCCGGCGCTGCCGTAAAGCGTGATCACCACCACCACCGGGACGATGGCGAGGCAGCGGGTGATGAGGCGGCGCGCCCAGGGCGGCAGGCGCAGCCGCAGAAAACCCTCCATCACGATCTGGCCGGCGAGGGTGGCGGTGACCGTGGAATTCACGCCCGAGGCCAGCAGCGCGACGGCGAACAGGGTGGAAGCCACGCCAAGGCCCAGCAACGGCGACAGCAGCCGGAACGCCTGGTCGATTTCCGCCACGTCCTGGTGGCCGCTGTCGTGGAAGGCCGCCGCCGCCACGATCAGGATGGCCGCGTTGACGAACAGCGCCAGCATCAGCGCGATGGTCGAATCGGCGACCGCCCAGCGGATGGCGTCGCGCTTGCCTTCGCGGGTCTTTGCGAAGTTCCGCGTCTGGACGATGGAGGAGTGGAGATAGAGATTGTGCGGCATCACCGTCGCGCCAATGATGCCGATGGCGATGTACAGCGCCGCAGGGTTGGTGATGATCTCTGGCGACGGCGTGATCATGCTGCGCAGGACGGCGTGGACAGGCGGCTGCGCGGCGATGATCTGGATGGTAAAGCAGACGGCGATGACCAGCAGCAGGGCGATGACGAACGCTTCCAGATAGCGGAAGCCCCGGTTCATCAGATAGAGCAGCAGGATGGCGTCGAGGGCGGTGAGCAGGGAGCCGTAGACCAGCGGTATGCCGAACAGCAGCTGCAGCGCGATGGCCGTGCCGATCACCTCGGCAAGATCGCAGGCGATGATGCCCAGTTCGCAGGTCGCCCACAGAAGGATGTTCAGCGGTTTGGGATAAAAGGCGCGGCATGCCTGGGCCAGATCGCGGCCGGTGACGACGCCCAGCCGGGCCGCCAGCGCCTGCAACAGGATGGCCATCAGGTTCGACAGCATGATGACCGACAGCAGCGTGTAGCCGAACGCCGCCCCGCCCTGGAGGTCCGTCGCCCAGTTGCCCGGGTCCATGTAACCGACCGAGACCATGTAGCCCGGCCCCATGAAGGCGAGCAGACGGCGGAACCACGCCGCTTCCACCGGTTTGACCGCCACGGTGGCGTGAACTTCGGGAAGGCTGGGCGCCTGGTCGTCGTCCAGCCAGGCGAACCGCGACGCCGGGCCGGCAGGTCGGAGGGGGCGGAATTGGGGCATGGGTCATCCGTTCCTTGCGGCGGCCATCCGTGATCGCGGGGATATCGCCGCGCCGCCAGAGAAAAAGCTCCGCGCCGCCGGGCAGCGATGCGGGCGATGTCCAGATTTTCCCATGCGTAGCAGATGCAAATGCTTATGATAAGCAAATTGTGCATGCGAAATACAATAGTATACTTGAGCAATGCAAGGTATTTCCGTGCAATGTCATGCCTGCGTCGGGCGTGGCGGGCGCCGCCGTGCACCGGTTGCAACGCATGGCGACGGGCGCAGGCGTTTGCATTATGCGCCCACGCGCTTAAATCCATGGCATGAACGCACCCTCAGCACCTTCCGGGAACGGCGGGCCCGATCCGGCTGACGCCGCCACGTCCGGGCCGGGCGCCGCAGAGGCGGGTCCCGACGCCGCCCGGACGCCTTCTGAAGAGGACTATCCCGTTCCGCCTGGGCAGTCCGGCCCCGATCAGGAGGGCGCGGCGGCCGGTTTTGCCGAGGGCGGCTCCGGCATGGAGCTGGATTTCGCCGCCGGCGCGCCGTCCGGGAGCGGAGCGGGCGGCGATCTGGCGGCCGGCGCCGAGGTCATCCGCAAATTCTGGCGCACCCTGCCAGGCTCCCCCGGCGTCTACCGGATGATCGACGCCAACGGCGAGGTGCTCTACGTCGGCAAGGCGCGCAACCTGAAGAACCGGGTGGCCAACTACACGCGCGGCGTCGGCCACGGCGGCGCCCGCACGGCGCGGATGATCGCCGCCACCGCCACCATGGAGTTCGTCACCACCCGCACCGAAACCGAGGCGCTGCTGCTGGAGGCCAACCTCATCAAGCAGTTGCGGCCGCGCTACAATGTCCTGCTGCGCGACGACAAATCCTTCCCCTACATCCTGCTGACCCGCGACCATCGCGCCCCGCAGATTCTCAAACATCGCGGCGCCCGCACCCGTCCTGGCGACTATTACGGGCCGTTCGCCAACGCCGGCGCCGTCACCCGCACCCTCGACGCCCTGGAGCGCGCCTTCCTGTTGCGCTCCTGCTCGGACAGCTATTTCGAGAACCGCACCCGGCCCTGCCTGCTGTTCCAGATCAAGCGCTGTTCCGGCCCCTGCACCAACGAGATTCCGCAGCAGGAGTATGATGCGCTGGTGGAGGAGGCGCGGGCCTTCCTCTCCGGCCGCAGCACCATGGTGCGCGAGCGCATGGCGCGCGACATGCAGGCGGCGTCGGACAATCTGGAGTTCGAGAAGGCGGCGCGTTACCGCGACCGTCTCGCCGCCCTGTCCGCCATCCAGTCGTCCCAGGAGGTCAATCCCCGCTCGGTGGAGGAGGCGGACGTGTTCGGTCTCGCCGAGCAGGCCGGGCAGTTCTGCATTCAGGCGTTCTTTTTCCGTAACGGCCAGAACTGGGGCAACGTCGCCTATTTCCCGCGCGCCGACCGCTCCACCAGCCCCGACGAGGTGCTGGAAGCCTTCATCGCCCAGTTCTATGACGACCGCCCCTGTCCCCGGCTGGTCCTGACCTCGGTCGAACCTGATGAGCGCGCCCTGCTGGCCGAGGCGCTCAGCGCCAAAACCGGCCGGGCAGTGGAGCTGGCGACGCCCCGTCGCGGCGAGAAGCGCGATCTGGCTGATCACGCCGCCCGTAACGCCCATGAGGCGCTGTCGCGGCGCCTGGCCGAAACCGCCTCGCAACAGCAGCTGATGGAAGCATTGGCCGCCGCCTTCGGCCTGCCGCGCCCGCCGCGCCGCATCGAGGTCTACGACAACTCCCACATCATGGGGACCAACGCGGTTGGCGGCATGATCGTCGCCGGCGTCGGCGGCTTCGCCAAAACCCACTACCGCACCTTCAACATGCGCTCGGACGATCTGAAGCCCGGCGATGACTATGGCATGATGAAGGAGATGCTGCGCCGCCGCTTCGCCCGGCTGATGAAGGAGGAGCTGCGCCAGCAGGTGGCCCTCCGGCCCGACGCGCCGCAAACGCTTCCTGATGATCCCGCCCGGCCGGCCGGCGCCCCGGTCGATCCTGATGACGACGCACAGACGCACGCGGACGCCGCCATGCCCGCCTGGCCTGATCTGGTGCTCGTCGACGGCGGGCGCGGCCAGTACGAAGCGGCGAAGCAGGTGTTCACTGAACTGGGCGTGGCCGACGTGGCGCTCGTCGCCATCGCCAAGGGCATGGACCGCGAGGCCGGTCGCGAAACATTTTTCATGGAGGGCCGGCCGCCCTTCCGCCTTCCGCCGCGTGATCCGGCGCTTTACTTCGTCCAGCGCCTGCGCGACGAGGCGCACCGCTTCGCCATTGGCGCCCACCGGACGCGGCGTAAGAAAGACCTGGTGCGCAGCCCGCTTGATGAAATTCCAGGCGTCGGGCCGGCCCGCAAACGCGCCCTGCTGCTGCATTTCGGCACGGCGAAGGCGGTCGCCGCCGCCTCGCTGGACGATCTGGCCCGCACGCCTGGCGTCAACGCCGCGACAGCGCGAACGGTTTACGCTTTTTTTCATGATGGCGCCGGTTGATGGGGGTATTGTACAGGCCGCGCCGGGCCTGTACCGCGCGCGGACGGTTGACCGGGCCGGCGGCGCGCCAGCATATGGTCCTGGCTGGCGCCGCTGCGTCGGGTCCAGATGCGGCGCTTCGGCGATTCGCGCCCGAAATCCGGGCGCTTCAGGTGAACAGGACGTCGCCGCCTGCAGCAGCGGCGCCGTCGGCAGGCCGGACCGGCTTCCTGGTCCATGAAATGTCAGAGTATGAGCCAGATATCCGTGACCAGACGCTCCACCGCCCTGAGCCTGCCGAACATCCTCACCTACGCGCGGTTGCTGGCGGTTCCCGCCGTCGCCGCCTGCCTGTTCTGGCCGCATGAATTCACCATGCGCTGGCTGGCGCTGGGCATCTACGCCCTGGCCGCGGTCACCGATTACCTCGACGGCTACCTGGCCCGCGCCTGGTCGCAGCAGTCGGCCATCGGCCGCATGCTGGACCCGATCGCCGACAAGGTGCTGGTGTCGGCGACGCTGCTGATGCTGGCCGCCAGCGGCGACATCCGTAGCTGGTCCCTGTGGGCGGCGATCATTATCCTGTCGCGCGAGATTCTGGTGTCGGGCCTGCGGGAGTTCCTTGCCGGCCTGCGCGTCAGCGTGCCCGTCTCCACCGTGGCCAAATGGAAAACCGCCGCGCAGCTGCTGGCCCTGGGCTTTCTGATTGTTGGTCCTGCCGGCGACGCCGTGCTGCCCTGGGCCAGCCGCATCGGCATCGTGCTGCTGTGGGCGGCGGCGCTGCTCACCCTCTACACCGGTTGGGATTACATGCGCGCCGGCGTGCGGCATCTGATCGAGGCGGACAGGAAAAACGGTTAGGGCCCGTTCTGGCCAGACGGGGCGGCTTGGTCGGTCCGTCGTCGCTCAATACGGGCAAAGGGAACAATTTCCGATCGGCGCCGATCTGCAAAGTGCTCCCGATCGTCGTGGCGTGGGCATGGGAGGAGCTTTCCCTTCGCCTGGTTGCTGTCAAAGTCCAACGACGCCGATGAATTCCTCAGCGTCCATGGCAGCGTCCCTTGCGGGCGCCCCGCCGACCCGTCCACCCGCGGCGCTTCCGGCCGCCCTGGGCATGGAGCCGGCGCCGCCCGCCGGATGGTAAGGGTCCTTGCCGGCGCGGACATGGTAAGGTTCCGGGCGAGAGCTTGCCGGCTCTTCTCCTCGAAACACTCGTCCTTCCAGACGGATAATGGAGCTATCTTTTGTCGCTTCGAAAGTGGCAAAGCCGGGTGTTTCTGCCAGGGAGTTTATGGATTCAGTAGGCACAAAGGCGCGCCAGGTGGTAAGTCTTTCAGGGCATGAACCAGATTTTGTGGCATGCCGGATTGGATGTTGGTATATCCAATGTAGTTGAATCTGTTTCCAGCAAGATTACATACCTCATGTATGTAAGAGCTCTACTTTGGGCATCAGCGCGCTCCATGAGGTTTGTCGCCAGATGGTGGGCGGGCGCGATGACTGGAGCAATGGCGGGGTAAGGTCGGACGCCCGCAGAGCTTTTGCGGCGGGTCCAGGCTGGCCGCCCGTTTGACGATCAGCGCCCCCATCGGCAAGGCCGCCCTGGTTATGCGTCCACGCGCGCGGCTGGACAGGAAAAAACCCGCCGGCGCCGGCGGGTTTTGTCTTTGCGGTGGTTGATGTGAACCAGCCCCGTCAGGCCGCGGCGGCCTTCGGCTGCACCTCGGCGGTGTAGTCATCCATCAGCGCCTTGGTGATGGCGCCTGGCGTGAAGCGCCAGTCGGCGATCTCGGCCACCGGCGTCACCTCGGCGGCGGTGCCGGTGATGAAGCATTCCTCGAAGCTTCCCAGTTCCTCCGGCATGATGATCCGTTCCTGCACCTCGACGCCGCGGCGTTTGGCCAGTTCGATCACCGTCTGCCGGGTAATGCCGTTCAGGAAGGCGTCGGCGAGCGGCGTGTGCAGCACGCCGTCCTTCGTGAAGAAGATATTGGCGCCGGTGCATTCGGCGACGCGGCCGCGCCAGTCCAGCATCAGGGCGTCGGCATAGCCGGCGCGCTCGGCCTTGTGCTTGGAGATGGTGCAGATCATGTACAGGCCGGAAGCCTTGGCGCGCGAGGGAATCGTCTGCGGGTCAGGGCGGCGGAAATCGGCCATGGTGATGCGGATGCCTTTCAGCCGCTCTTCCGGCGCGAAATAGCTTGGCCACTCCCAGGCGGCGATCGCCACGTGAATTTTGTTGGCGAGGCCAGAGACGCCCAGCGCTTCCGAGCCGCGCCAGGCGAAGGCGCGCACGTAGGAATCCGGCAGGTTGTTCTTCTCGATCACCAGCTTCTTGGCGGCGCAGATATCGTCGACCGAGTAGGGAATGGTGAAATCAAGCAGCTCGCCGGACTGTTTCAGCCGCTCGGAATGCTGCTTCGACTTGAAAATCTGCCCGCCATAGGCGCGCTCGCCCTCAAACACGCAGGAGGCGTAGTGCAGGCCGTGGGTCAGCACGTGAATTCTGGCGTCGGCCCAGGGGACCAGCTGCCCGTCAAACCAGATGACGCCTTCGCGGCTGTCCATGGGTATCGCGGACATGACAACTTCCTCCAGTCTCGATCGGGCGGCCGTCGCCGCGTTTGCATGCAATGTCGTTCACCAGGCGCGATGCTGGCAACCCCTCGCCAGGAACGGCGGGCCCCGGACGGCGGGACGACCTGTGCAAGGCCGATAGTCCCGTTCCGGGCGGCTGGCAACTGGCGCGGCGGGCAAAGCCCGCGCAACCGGCGGCGCCGGCCGGTCCCTGAGGCATCGCCTCCTTCCGCTTGACGGTGCGCCGCCAAATTGGGATATGTCAATAGAACTGACGTAATGGAGGTTCATGTGTCCGACTGCCGCGCTGACGATCATCGGGCCAGGGTGGTTGACGACGCCCCGGGCCAGCAGCCGGCGCTGGACCTGATCGAACTGCTGTTCTTCGCCTATCGCGATTTTGTCGGCGACGCCGACCGTCGCCTGGCCGCCGACGGTTTCGGCCGCGCCCATCACCGGGTGCTGCATTTCGTCAGCCGCAACCCGGGCATGACCGTCGCCGGCCTGCTCGACCTGTTGCGCATCACCAAGCAATCCCTCAACCGTGTCCTGAAAGAACTGCTGGAGAAGGATTACGTCGCCCAGCGCGAGGGAGAGGCTGACCGCCGCCAGCGTCTGCTGTACGTTACCGGGGCGGGAGCGGCGCTGGTTCACGAGCTGGCGGTGCTGCAAAGCGCGCGCATCAACCGCGCCCTTGCCGAATGCGCCCCGGGCGCCCGCCCCCATGTGGTGGATTTCCTCGGGGCGATGGTCGACTGGCCGGCGCCGGAAGGGCGGCGCGCCGTGACGCGGGAGAAAGGCTGATGGCTGCGGCAAGACCGCGCGCGCCGCTGGGCGACGACGCCCCCCATGTGCTGGTGGTCGATGACGACCGTCGGCTGCGCGATCTGCTGGCGCGCTTTCTTGGCGACAACGGCTACCGCGTCACCGCCGCCGCCGATGCGGCCGAGGCCAGCTCCAGGCTGGCGCAGATCCAGTTCGACGTCATGGTGCTGGACGTGATGATGCCGGGGGAGAACGGCTTCGATTTCGCCGCCCGCCTGCGCCGCACCCTTAACACGCCTATTCTGATGCTGACGGCGCGCGGCGACCCCCAGGACCGGATTCGCGGCCTGGAAATTGGCGTGGACGATTATCTCGGTAAACCGTTCGAGCCGCGCGAACTGTTGCTGCGCATCGGCGCCATCCTGCGCCGCACCGCCAGCAACGGCCACGCCGGGGCGCCGGAGCAGGTGAGCTTCGGGCCATTCACCTACCGGCTTGATCGCGGCGAATTGCGGCGCGGCGAGGAACTGGTGCGGCTTACCGATCGCGAGCGCGAAATCCTGACCATCCTCGCCAGCCATAACGGCGACAATGTTCCGCGCGAAACCATCTCGGGCCAGGGCCCCGGGGGCGTCGCCAATGAGCGGACGGTGGATGTGCAGATCAATCGCCTGCGTCGCAAGATAGAGAACGACCCGGCCAATCCGGCCTGGCTGCAGACCGTGCGCGGCGTCGGCTACCGGCTGCTCGTGGATGGCTGACATGGCTGCGCGTTTGCGCCAGGCCGGCGTCAGGCTGGGGCAGGCGGGCGCAGGTCTGGGACAGCTTGCTGTGGTGACCGCGCGCATGGCGGGGCGGGGCGCCGGAGCGCTGGCGCGGATGGCGGCGGCCAACGCCGGCAAGGCGATCAAAACGGCCCCACCCGGCGTCAGAAACGCCCTGACGGCGGTGGGCTCCGCCCTGGCGACCCCTGCGCGCATCTGGCGGCGCGTGGCGCGCTGGCTGGGTTCGGTGATGCCGAAGGGCCTTTACGCCCGTTCGCTCATCATCATCATCGCCCCCATGCTGCTGTTGCAGTCGGTGATCGCCTACGTCTTCCTGGAGCGGCACTACCAGACCGTGACCCGGCGCATGTCCGCCGCCGTTTCCGCCGACATCGCGGCGCTGATCGACGTTTACGAGAGCTATCCGCAGGACGCTGACGCTACGACCCTGTCGCGCATCGCCGCCGACCGTCTTGGCATGGACATCGACTTCCTGCCCGATGAACGCCTGCCGCCGCCGCAGCCCAAGCCGTTTTTCTCGATTCTCGACGGCGTGCTGTCGGAGGAGATCCGCAAGCAGGTGGCGCGCCCGTTCTGGATCGACACCGTCGGCAAGTCGAGCCTGATCGAAATCCGCGTCCAGCTTGACCACGCCGTCATGCGCATCCTGGCGCGCCGCAGTCTGGCCTATGCCTCCAACTCGCACATTTTCCTGATGTGGATGTTTGGCACGGCGCTGGTGCTCATGGCCGTCGCCATCCTGTTCCTGCGCAACCAGATCCGGCCGGTCCTGCGCCTCGCCGACGCCGCCGAGGATTTCGGCAAGGGGCGCGAACCCAATTTCCGGCCGCGTGGGGCGGCGGAAGTGCGCCGTGCCGGCGTGGCCTTCCTGGAGATGAAGCGCCGCATCGAGCGCGCCATGGAGCAGCGCACCACCATGCTCAATGGCGTCAGCCACGACCTGCGCACCATCCTCACCCGCTTCAAGCTGTCGCTGGCAATGATGCCGGAGGACGACCCGGAAGTGGCCGACCTGCATCGCGATGTCGACGAGATGTCGCGCATGCTGGAGGCCTATCTGGCGTTCGCGCGCGGCGACGCCGAGGAAAAGGCCGATGAAACCGACATCGGCGATCTGCTGGAGGACGTGCAGCTCGATCTGGAGCGCGTCGGCCATAACGTCACGCTGACCGCCACCGGCGACCTGCGCGTCAAGGTGCGCGAGGACGCCTTCCGCCGTCTGGTGGTCAATCTCGCCTCCAACGCCGCCCGCCACGGCGACAATGTCGCCCTGGGGGCGACGCGCGACGCCCGCTGGCTGGTGGTGACGGTGGACGACGATGGTCCCGGCGTGCCGCCGGAGCAGCGCGAGGAAGTGTTCAAACCCTTCGTGCGCCTCGACGAGGCCCGCAACCAGGACGAGGGCGGCTCCGGCCTTGGTCTCGCCATCGCCCGCGACATCGCCCGCTCGCACGGCGGCGACGTGGTGCTGCAGGACAGCCCCCTCGGCGGCCTGCGCGCTTTGGTGCGGGTGCCGGTGTAGGGCGGCCGGCGGCGCCGTCGCGCGGCGCCGTCCTGGTGTCTTTCAGGTCAGTACAGCGCGCCGCCGTCGGGCACGGCGTGGTCGGGGCCGATCAGCATCACCTGGCCGTTGGCGTCGGGCACGCCGAGGGTCAGCACCTCGCTCATCATCGGCCCGATCTGGCGCGGCGGAAAATTGACCACCGCCAGCACCTGGCGGCCGACCAGCTCTTCCGGCTGATAATTGGCGGTGATCTGCGCCGAGGATTTCTTGCGGCCGATCGCGCCGCCGAAATCGATCAGAAGCCGGATCGCGGGTTTGCGCGCCTCGGGAAACGGCGCCGCCTCGATGATCGTGCCAACGCGCACGTCCACCTTCAGAAAATCATCGATTGAAATCAGTTCGCCCGCCGGGCCCGCGTTCTTGTGGCTCATCTCACGTCTCAGTCCGCTGCAAAGCCGCGGACTATAGAGCATTTCGCCATGATGTGGACCGCTGGACCGGCGGTTGCGCCCGCGCGGCCTGGCGTGCGCCGCCAGGCCGCCTTGCGCTTTGGATAGCGCTGCCTTCAGCTGCCCGGATGGGCGCGGCGGCCGTGGCTGCGCCGGGCATGCGGCTTCGCCCGGGAAGGAAGCGGCGTCATGTTGGCGATGACCGGATTGGGCGTATGCTCCAGCGTGGCGCCGCTGGCGGCGTCCGCCGCCATGCCCACCACGCCGCCGACCAGGATGTTGCCGGCGAAACCGGCGGCGCCATTGCCGGCGATGCGCGTCTGCACGGCAACCTGCACGTCCTGATAGCCCGGTTTGCGGAAGACGGCGGTGAACTCCGACTTGCGCGGCACGGTCAGGGTGCAGGGCGTCACACAGGAAAGCCCGGACGAGGTCTGCATTTCAGCCTCGGACGGCTCCGACTGGAACGTCACCTGATTGCTTGTTCCACGCGTGATGGTGGCGCAGCCCGACAGGGCGAGCGCAAGGGCGCCTGCCGCCAGCATCGGCAAGAATTTCGTAGACAATGATATCCCCCCTCAAAAGTGGGGGGATCAAACACGGCAAAGGCCGGCAGCAAAAGATCGGCGCCCGTCGCGAGATGTGGATAATGGCGAAAACGCGACGAAAAGATGACGGCAACGCGATGCACCGGGTTTGCTGCGTCTCACGCCGGGAGCCTCCCTGATTCAGGCGTGCGTTCCGCGCCGCGTCAGCCCGCCGCTTCCCGCGCCTCGGGCGCGGCGTCATCGGCGCCCCCGGCCGGCGCGGCCGGTCCAGGGTTGCGCGCCTTGCCGCCGCCCCGGTCCAGCACGGCGCAGGCCAGCCGGCGCAGCGGCGACGTCAGTCGCCAGGCGTCGTTGGCGAGGGCCAGCGCGCGACCGCCGCGATCCAGCTCACGATCGAGACGCGCCAGGGTTTTGGCCTGGCCCGGGTCATCGTCATACAGCCAGGTCTCCACTGTATGGGCGAACAGCAGGGCGGCGCCCTGCACCCTGAGCGCGCCCATCGGGCCTTCGGTATCGATGCCGGCGGCGGTGAGCATGAAGCGCCAGGAATTTTGCGCCGCCTTGTTGAGGGCGGCGATGGTCGTCGGCTCGCGCCGCACGCCGGCGTAAATCACCCGCAGCCCGGCCCGATACGGCGCCATGTGGTCAAGCCGCATCATGACGATGTCGAACAGCCGCTCGCGCGCCGGTTCCCCGCCCATGTCGTCATCGCGAACGGCGTGGCTGGCCAGCACTTTCATGTCGATCATGCGGGCGAAGCCGCCCAGAACCGCGCCTTTCGACGGAAACGCCGACAGGAATTCCGCGAGGCTGACCCCGGCCCGCTCCGCGATATTGGCGATGCCGATGCTGGCCCAGGCATGGGCGCCTTCGGCTTCCCGCTCCGCCGCCAGCGCGAGCAGGGCCTCGACAATGCGTTCACGCGCCGGCCGCTCCGGGCGACCGCCATTGGGCTCGGCGTTGGCGTCGGTGGCTGACATGACGCGGGCTCCTTTCAGGGCAGGTGGGCGCCAGTGTGGGCAGGGGCGCCCTGCAAGGCAAGTAGACGCCCGCAAGTAGACGCCCGGTGGCCGACGCCGGCAAGTCGCCAGTCAACCGCACCCTGGCGCCGGCAATGTGGCCGACGGCGTGTCTTTCTCAGCCGGAGAGCTCGCGCGAGCGCCTGGCGGCGGCGGCGATGGCCTCCGTCAGCAGCGCCGGCATGCCGTCGCCGTCGCGCATCAGCACCTGCAGGGCGGCGAAGGTGGTGCCGCCGGGCGAGGTGACGGCCTCACGCAGGGCCGAAGCCGACGCATCCGAGGCCCGCATCAGGTCGCCAGAGCCGATCACCGTCTTGCGCGCCAGCCGTTCCGCCAGATCACGCGGCAGCCCGGCGGCGACGCCGGCTTCGGCCATGGCCTCGACCAGATGGAAAACGTAAGCGGGGCCGGAGCCGGAAACCGCCGTGACCGCGTCGATCAGGTTCTCATCGGTGACCCATTCCACATCGCCGGCGGCGCGCAGCAGCGCATCCGCTTCGGCTCGCCGCGGCCCATCGACGCCAGGGCTGGCGACGGCGACGCTGACGCCGCGCCGGATGGAGGCGGGCAGGTTGGGCATCACCCGCACCACGCCCCCGGCCTGCGGGAACGCCGCAGCCAGGTTGGCGAGGGTTTTGCCGGCGAGAATCGACAGGACGAAGCCGTCCGGCCCCGTCAACGGCGCCAGGGCGGGGGCCGCCTCGGCCAGCATCTGCGGCTTGATCCCGAGCACCAGGGCGCGGGCCGGACGCAGGCTGGCGGCGGGTGGATTGAGCTGGAAGCCGGTCCGCCGCGCCAGGGCGGTCAGCGCCTCCGATGGGTGCGGCTCGATCACCTGGATGCTGGCCGGCGCCAGTCCGCCCTCAAGCCAGCCCTCCAGCATGGCGCCGCCCATGCGGCCGGCGCCGGCGAGAATGAGGGATGCGGGAAACTGCTCCATGGTGCGCCTCGCTGCTGCCTGGGACCTCCAGGCCAAAACTGGACGATCTCCGTCTAGAGCAAAAGCGCCGCTGGCTGAATGGTGAATCTGATTGCCTGGCCGCTCCAGTGGCGGCTGTCCGGTCAAATGGCGGGAGGCAGGCCCGCCGGCGCCAGCCCAGGGATGGGGGCGGTGAGCGGGCGGGCGGCCGCGCTCCTGCTTGCGCTGCCCCAGCCCGCCCGCTGCAACGCCCGCCCTGTCGGCGCCCGTGAGTAACGGAAATGGCCGGAACAGGTCCGGCCAGGACGGGAAGGGTAAGAAAGCGGAGAAGCGAAGGAAGCGACCGGAGGAGGCGAAAGACGCCCCTGACGCTTACGCCCGTCCAGTCCCGAACCCCGCCGCCGCCCGGTTCAGGCCTCGCCCTGGGTCTCGAACAGCACGGCGTCAAGCGCCTCGCGCGCCGGCTTGCCGGCCCAGAGCACGAACTGGAACGCCTGGTAGTAGCGTTCGCAGGCTTCCAGCGCCGTGGTCATCAGCACTTCGCACTGACCCTGGGTTGGCTCGGCGCCGCCGGCGAGCAGCAGCCCGTGCCGGTACATCACCACGCTTTCCGACGCCCAGAGATCAAAATGACCCAGCCAGAGCTGCTCGTTGATCAGCGAGACCAGGGTCATGATCTCGTTGCGGCGCCGCTCGGGAACCTTCAGGTCGAAACCGCAGGCGATATGCAGCGCCTCGACCTCCGGCACCCAGGTGAAGGCCACATGGTATTCGGCCCAGCTGCCGCCCACGGTGACGGAAAGTTCGTCATCGTCGTCACGGTCAAACGCCCAGTCCTGACTGGCGGCGAGGCGTTCCAGCACGTCGAGCGGATGCTCGGTGCGGCTGATAACGTCGAAATCGGTGTAGGTCATGCCGGGGCCCTCGGCCTGGAGGTCAGGGAGTGTCCCGCGCAGGCGATCGCCCACGCAAACACAGCGACGCGTAAACCCCTCCGGCAACCGGTGAAACGCCGGGTGGGCCGGAGTATTCGCCAGGACAGGCGCCGTCCGGCTACGGTCCGCCAGACGAATCACCTGCGTTTTGCACTATATCGCGCGAGCAACCACCCGCGAATATATTGCAAACAGTCAGGGATTCCCGCCCGCCTCACAACCTGCGGGCCACGGCTGTCCACAAAGGAGAACGGGTTTCCGGCCGCGCCGCCGGCCAGCCAGCGAGTTGTCCACATCAATGGCGAACCACGGGCGATCGCATTGGCCGGGCGCGTCCGCCGCCGCGCGCCCCAGCGGGGCGAACGTCGCCCGCTTTCCCAAAAATACCCTGAAAATCAGAAATATCTGGCCACGACCGGACGCCGGGTGAACCGCCGCGATTAAGGCGCGGCAAACCCCTGGTTTTTTGTCGCCTCAGTCGGTCGGCGCGTCGGCCTCGCCGGCGGCGGACACGGGCCGCGCTTCGCCCAATTGCGCTTCCAGCGCGGCGATGCGGGCGGCGAGCCGGTCATTCTCCTCGCGGGCGGCGATGGCCATGTCGCGGACCGCCTCGAATTCCTCGCGCGACACCAGGTCGAGCGTCTGGGTCAGGCGATCGATCTGGCCACGCGCCACGGCGCCGGCCTCGCGACGCACGCCTTCCGCCGCGCCAATGGCGTCGGTCGCCAGGCGGGACAGTTCATCAAACAGCCGGTTAGAACCAATCGACATGGGCGTGTACTCCGGCGCGGACGCCGCGCATGGCTGTTAAATAGGGCGTGCCGGCGATCACATCAACCTTGACCGCCGGCGTCCGCGCCTGCGGACGCTTGACCTGACGGCGCGCGCGGGCACAGTTGCGTCGCGCGGGGAACGTCGGCGTCGCGCGGGGGAACGCCGCGCGCGCTGATCGCGCTTCCCGTGATAACGTGACGCCGCTTCCCGTCCGTTTTCCCGATCTGTGAGTGCTGGTCCGCCCATGCCTGTCCTGGCCATTCCGTTTCCGGTCATCGATCCGGTGATCTTCTCCATCGGCCCGCTGTCGGTGCGCTGGTACGCGCTGGCCTATATCGTCGGTCTGGTTGGCGGCTGGCTTTACGCCCGCCGGCTGATCGCCGCGCCCGGCCTGTGGGGCGAGGTGCGCCGGCCGACCCGCGCCGATCTCGACGACATGCTGGTCTACGTGGCCCTGGGCGTGGTGCTGGGCGGCCGCCTTGGCTACGTGCTGTTCTACAATTTCCAGGAGTATCTGGCCGATCCGCTGTCGATCTTCGCCGTGTGGAAGGGCGGCATGTCGTTCCATGGCGGCCTCGCCGGCGCCCTGCTGGGGGTGTGCCTGTTGGCGCGCCAGCGCAAACTTTCAGCGCTCGCCATGTGCGACGTGGCCAGCGCTGTCGCGCCCATCGGGCTGTTTCTCGGCCGCATCGCCAATTTCATCAACGGCGAATTGTGGGGGCGGCCGGCGCCGGATGTGCCGTGGGCCATGGTTTTCCCGTATGGCGGCCCGTTGCCGCGCCATCCCAGCCAGCTGTATGAGGCGATCGGCGAGGGCCTGCTGCTGTTCATCGCCGTTTCCATCGCCGTGCGCGTCGCCGGCTTCCGCCGCCCTGGCGTTGTCAGCGGCGTGTTCGCCATTGGTTACGCCATTGCCCGCACCGTTTGCGAGTTCTTCCGCGAGCCTGATCCGCAACTCGGTTTCCTGCTCGGCCGCAACGTCGGTTTCCTCGAGGGCGGCCTGACCATGGGCATGCTGCTATGCGTTCCGGTGCTCCTCGCCGGCGCCCTGCTGCTGTGGCTGGCGCTCGCCGGCCGCACCCGCCCCAGAGGGGAAGCCAGGGCGGATGGCGGCGCCAGCGCCGGGGAGACGACGACGGGGGGGACGAAGGCGTGACGGTCCGGCCCAACGGACCGCCCGGCACGGCGCTGGGCCGCGAGATCGTCCGCGCCATCGTTGCTGAGGGGCCGATGCCCGTCGAGCGCTACATGGGGCTGTGCCTGGGACATCCCACACTTGGCTATTACATCAGCCGCAACCCGTTCGGGGCGGACGGCGACTTCATCACCGCCCCGGATATCTCGCAGATTTTTGGCGAGCTGATCGGCCTGTGGGCGGCCGAGGTCTGGCGCATGATGGGCAGCCCGCGCGAGATCAATCTCGTCGAGCTGGGGCCGGGTCGCGGCGCGCTGATGGCCGACGCCCTGCGCGCCGCCCGCGTGGCGCCGTCGTTCCGCAACGCGGTGCGCCTGAACCTGATTGAGACCAGCCCGGTCCTGCGCCAGTTGCAGCGTCAGGCGCTGTCGGCGGAGGGGGAGCTGTCGTCGATCCCGGTCGCCTGGCGCGATCGCGTCGAGGATGTGCCCGAGGGGCCGATGATCCTCATCGCCAACGAGTTTTTCGACGCCCTGCCTGTGCGCCAGTACGTGCGCGCGGCCGATGGCTGGCGCGAGCGCATGGTGGGGCTGGGGCCCGACGGCGGTCTGGCGTTCGGGCTTGATCCCGAAACCGAGCCGGCGCTGGAGACGCTGGCTGGCGAGGAAGGGGCGGTGATGGAGATCGCCGTCACCGGCCTCAATCTGCTGACCGGCCTCGCCGACCGGCTGCGGCGGTTTGGCGGCGCCGCCCTGATCATTGACTATGGCCATGCGGCCAGCGCCATTGGCGACACGCTCCAGGCGGTGCGCCGCCACCAGTACGTGCATCCGCTGGCCACCCCCGGCGAGGCTGATCTCACCGCCCATGTGGACTTTGGCGCGCTGGCGCGTGCGGCGCTGTCGCGCGGCGTGGTTGTGGACGGGCCGGTGGAACAGGGCGCCTTCCTGCGGGCGCTGGGCGCCAATTCCCGCGCCGAACACCTCAAGCGCAATGCCCGGGAGCCGCAGCGCCGCGCCATTGACGACGGCCTGCGCCGCCTCACCTCCAGCGAAGCCGGTGGCATGGGCGCCCTGTTCAAGGTGATGGCGGTGGCGGCCTCGCAACTCGGTCCGCTGCCTGGGCTGGCGCCGCGCCGGGAGGCGCCCCACATCCCCCAGACATCCCTGGTGCGAACCTTGAGGCGGCCATGAATATGACAGCGCGGGAACTCGCGGAAGAAACAGAGGCGCGGGAACGCGCGGAGAAAATCACGGCGCGGGAACTCGCGGCGTCCGCCGGCGTCCGCCACGCTTTCTTCACCCGCCAGGGGGGGCTGTCCCAGGGGCTCTACGCCTCCCTCAACGGCGGCCTCGGCTCCGCCGACAACCCGCGCGCCGTCGCGGAGAATCGCGGCCGCATGGCCGGGGATCTGGGCGTCGCGCCGCAAAACCTGCTCGCCCTGTACCAGATCCATTCCGCCGATGTGGTGACAGCGACGGCGCCGTGGCCGGCGGCGCCGGACCAGCGCCCGCGCGCCGACGCCATGGTCACCGCGACGCCGGGCCTGGGGCTGGCCATCGCCACCGCCGATTGCGGCCCGGTGCTGTTCGCCGATTCGCACAACCGGGTCGTCGGCGCCGCTCACGCCGGCTGGAAAGGCGCCTTTTCCGGCGTGCTTGAAGCGACGCTTGACGCCATGGAGGCGCTCGGGGCCGAGCGCGCCCGGATCACCGCCGTGCTCGGCCCAACCATCAGCCAGGCGGCTTATGAGGTGGGGCCTGAGTTCATCAGCAATTTCACCGCGCGCGACCCGGACAACGCCCGCTTTTTTGCGCCGTCGGCCCGCGACGGCCACGCCATGTTTGATCTGCCGGCCTATATAGGCGCGCGCCTGGCGCGGGCCGGCGTCGGCGCGTTTCATGATCTGGGTCTGTGCACCTACGGCGACGAGGCGCGCTTTTTCAGCTATCGCCGCGCCACCCACCGGGGTGAGCCCGACTATGGGAGGCTGATTTCGGCGATCGCCCTGGCGTGAGCGTTTCCCGCGCCCTTATTCGCATACCAGCGCGTCGGGGGTGCGCCAGGCCAGGTGCTGGCCGCCATCCACGGCGATCATCTGCCCGGTGACGCTTCTGGCCTGCGCCAGCCACAACACCGCGTCGGCGATCTCATCCGGGCTGATCTGGCGGGCCAGCGGCAGCGCGGCGATCTGGCTGGCGAAATCGTCCGCGGATTGCCGTTCGCTCGCCAGAATCGGGCCGGGCCCGACCGCGTTGACGCGAATCGCCGGCGCGAGGGCCTGGGCCATGGTGCGCGTCGCCGTATACAGGGCTGATTTGGTCAGCGTGTAGGAGAAATTGCGCGGCGTCGGCTTCCAGACGCGCTGGTCGAGAATGTTGATGATCGCGCCCTGGCCGCCGGCGGGCAGGGCCTGGGCGAAGGCGCTGGCCAGAATCGCCGGCGCCCGCAGATTGACGGCGAACTGCCGCTCCCACAGGGCGATGTCGAGCGCGTGGATATCGTCCGCCTCGAACAGGGAGGCGCTGTTGACCAGCAGCGTCAGCGGCCCGATGGCCGCCACCGTTTCGTTGACGAGCCGCCCGGTGTCCACCGCGTTTTCCAGGTCTGCCCGCACCACCACGGCCCTGCCGCCGCCCGCGCGGATATGGGCGGCCAGGTCCTCCGCCTCCTGCCCGGACCGGTTGCAGTGGATGGCGACCGCATAGCCCTCGCGCGCCAGCGTCATGGAAATCGCGGCGCCAATGCGCTTGGCGCCGCCGGTCACCAGCGCGGTTTTCGCGAGTTGCACCGTCAAAGCCTGCCCTCCCTGCGCGCCTTGTCCGCCAGGCGCCGCTCCACATGCTTCGCTACCCGCAGATAGCGGTAGAATGCAAAATTCATCGCGGTCATGAAGCCATAAACGCCGCGCAGGGCGTGCCGCCGGCCAATGTAGGCCTTGATGAAGTTGGCTGGAAACTCCGCCAGCAACCGCCACGTCGACACATGGGCGCCGCGCGCGTCCAGATCAGCCGCCTGCATGTCGGTGTAGCGGTTGAGCTTGGCGATCTGGTCGCCGATCGAGCGGACCGAGTAATGGTGAATGACGCCGCGCAGTTTTCCGGTGGCGGTCCCTGCCGGCAACGCCACCCGGTCGTGCACCGGCGAGGGCGAATAGCGCCCGACGCTGCGTCGGTACAGCCGCACGGGCGCCAGGGAGAAGCCCAGCGGATGCGGCGCCTTCTCACCAGGAAACATCTCGGCGATGGGGACGCGATAAGCGTCGAAGGGCGGCTTGCCGCCGGCGAACAGACCCTTGATCTCGCCGATGAGCGCGTCCGGCATGACCTCATCCGCATCGAGGTTCAGCACCCAGTCATGCCGGCATTGGTCTTCGCCGAACCGCTTCTGCGGCCCATAGCCTGGCCAGTCGTGATGAATCACCCGCGCGCCGTGGGCGCGCGCCACGTCCTGGGTGCCGTCGGTCGAACCCGAATCGATGACAATCAGATCGTCCGTGACCTTGCGGGCGGCGTCCAGCGTCGCCCCGATGCGGTCAGCTTCATTCAGGGCGATCACAAACACGGAAATGTGATTTTGATCCAGCGTCATCATTATCCTGCCAGGCGGTCCCGCAGCTAGTGCCACGAGGCCGGCGAACCCTGCAAGCGCCGGTTCGGCCCATCCAGCCGGTCCGCGTTTCCGCGGCGGGCGCCGGGAGGGACGAAGAAATGTTGCAAAAAAGTCACCAGCGCGGGGGGCGCCGCCAAATGTGGCGGCCGGAAGGGTGAAAACCGCCGGTTCCCGGACGTCGAAAATGGCGCTAACATATTGAAATATATATATGGTATGGGCAATTAATACCTCTTTAGCCAATACGTTACGTTTCGCTCCACTTCAGCCGCAATTTGGGTATGACTGTTGCCACAGGCGGCGGATTACGGCGCGTTTGTTCAGGTTGAAGCCAACGACGTCCTCATATCTCCATGGTGATGGCGATATGAGGGCGTCGGCAACCAGACGCAAAAGCACCTGTCCGCGAGCATTTGGGCGCAGGCGCATTCGGTGATGAAGACGTGGCGTTCACAATCTTGCCTCAATACCGGTTGGTGCTGTTGCGGGAGTGCTACAGACAGCGGGGCGCCGATCGGTGTAGGAGCCTATAACTCGCGGTGAGCGGCGTGAGCCTCTCCATCGCAAGCAAAGAACGGAGTGAGTGATGAAAAAGATTCTTCTTGCGGGCGTTGCCGCCGCTACCATGCTGGCCGCCGGTTCCGCTTTCGCTGCTGACCTGCCTTCGCGTAAGTACGCTCCGGTTGCTCCGGTGGTCGTTGCTCCCGTGTTCACCTGGACCGGCTTCTACGTCGGCGTGAACGCTGGTTACGCTTGGAACGTCAACAACAACAAGAACTACTACGGCTACACCCCGTATGACTACGCCTACTACGGCTATGGTTCTTCGTCGAACGACGGCGGCTTCACCGGTGGTGGCCAGATCGGCTACAACTACCAGATCGGTCAGTTCGTGATCGGCGCTGAAGCCGACATCCAGTACGCCGACCTGAAGCAGAAGGGCTACTGGGGCTACAGCAGCAGCGGCATTGACTGGTTCGGCACCGTCCGCGCTCGCGCTGGCGTCGCCATCGACCGCGCCCTGATCTACGTGACCGGTGGTTTCGCCTACGGCGGCGGCGGCAGCGACCGTGGCTACTACGGCTACAACGACTGGTACTATCGCGGCAACAACAGCGACACGAAGGTCGGCTGGGTGCTCGGCGGTGGTCTCGAGTACGCGTTCACCGACAACCTGACCGCCAAGGTCGAGGGTCTGTACGTCTCGCTCGAGAAGAACAAGAACAACTACTGGCTGGACGACGCCTACGGCTACGTCGGCGGCAGCAACAAGCGCAACGAGTTCGGCGTTGTGCGCGTCGGCCTGAACTACAAGTTCTGATAATTCGGGGATTTCCCCGCTTTATCTGGGGCCCGGCAGCTTTGCTGCCGGGCTTTTTTTGTGTTTTCGGGCAAATGGCGCGGCCAGCCGGCGCGCCCGGGAATGATCGCGCCCGGCTGCGGCGCGCACCTGCCAGCCGCGCTTGGCCCGCCGCCTGACGCGGGGCGGCGGCGACAGGCGATGGCGGGGGGGCCGGCGGTCAGGCCGGCGGCCGCGTCGCTTCAAAAGCCGGAACGGCCTTGGCAAACGCGTCGAGCCAGCCTGTCAGTTTCGGGTGGGACTGGCGCCAGGCGCCGGCGAAGCGCAGGTCCAGATACCCGAGCGCGCAGGCGAGGGCGATCTGTCCCACATCGGGCCGGCCGTGGCACGATGAGCCAGGATGGGGCGGCGGGGCTTCCTCAAACGCGGCCAGGCCGGCGGCTACCTTGGCCGCCTGGGCGTCGACCCATGGCTGGTGGCGGCGCTCCTCCGGCCGGTAGCGCGCCTCGTAGACCTGCAGCACGGCCGCCTCGATCATGCCGATGGCCAGCGCCTGCACGCGCAGCGCCTCATAACGCGCCGCCCCCGCCGGAATAATCCGCCCGCCGCCGGCGACATGATCGAGGTAATCGATGATGACCCGCGAATCGTAGAGCGCGCGACCATCATCCAGCACCAGCACCGGAATTTTGCCGAGCGGGTTTTGCCGCGCCAGGTCCGGGTCTGGAGGCATGACCGTGGCGGGTTGCGCGCCCACGCGACCGGTCAGGCCGAGCACGTCGATGGCGATCAGCGCCATCCTGACAAAGGGTGAAAATGGCGATGTGCGCAGCAGCATGGCGAACGGTCCTGGGCTGGCGGCGATCTGGGATCGCGGCGAAGGCTCAGGCGCAGCCTACGTCAGGGCGCGGCGTGATGGGAAGATGGTCCCAGACGTTGCGCCCGGGCCTCCGCCATGATTGCGCGCGCCCAAAGATGCGTCAGTCGTTTTCGCCGGCGATCCACGTGCAGACGGCGCCGCCCCGCCCATCCGGCGCCAGCCGCTCAGCCAGGGCCGGCAACAGGGTCTGGGCTTCCTCGTGGAGCAGCCACGGCGGATTGGCGATGATCAGGCCGCTGCCATTCAGCCGGTCGGGCGGCCCGTGCCTGTCAATATACAGTTCGAGCCGCAGCAGCTTGCGCAGTCCACTTGCCCGCAGGCGCGCGGCGGCGTCATCCACCGCCCGGGGATCCTTGACCGGATACCACAGCGCCATGATTCCCGTGGACCATTTGCGCAGCGCGCGCGTGAGCTGGTCCACGGCGAACAGCAATTCGCCGGGCTTCTCGTAAGGCGGGTCGATCAGAACCAGACCGCGCCGCTCCTTCGGCGGAATATTGGCGTTGAGCGCAGTCCAGCCGTCGAGATGCAGGGCGCGGACGCCCGGAACCGGCTGCAGGGCTTCCTTCAGCAGCTCATAATCCGCCGGATGCAGTTCGATCGCCAGGGCCCGGTCGCCGGGGCGCAGCATTTCGCCGACGATCAGCGGTGAGCCGGGCAGGGCGTCCGGCCCGTGCCGGCGCCGGGTCTGGGCCAGGGCCGCGCGCCAGGGCGCCAGCAGCGTCTCGACCGCGTCGCTGAACGGCGCTTCCATCAGCCCGACGCCGCGCAGCCATTCTCCGGTGCGCGTCGCTTCGTCGGCGCCAAGATCATAGAGGCCAATGCCGCCATGGGTGTCCAGCACGAAGAACGGCGTATCCTTGCGGCCAAGATGCGTCAGGATCCGCGTCAGCAGGGCGTGCTTCATGACGTCGGCGAAATTGCCGGCGTGAAAGGCATGGCGATAATTCACGAGGCGTTCCGTAATGCTGGCTGCCGGATGAAGGGGCAAACCCGGCGAGGCGGATCTGAACCAGGTCCTGCTTTCCGCCGCCAGGCGCACATGTCAAATTCACCGTCCGCGCCGCCGCCGCAAGGAATGCGGAGCGGGACAATCAGCGCGGCGGCGGAACCTCGAAACCGGCGCGGCAACGCGGCGGCCCCATGTCGCCGCAGGGAGCGAAACTTCGCAGATCCTTGCTGAAGCAGATGTAGATTTCCCGCAGGGCGCCGCGCGAGCAGGAAACGTCAATCATGTCGACGCGCAGGCGCGGATTGGCGGCGACAAACGCCCGTTTCAACGCCATGGCGTTGTCCCTGAATGGGCCGCTGGCGCCGCGATAGGCGTCGGGGATGGTCACCGCATCGCGGGCCCGGCGCACATCGCGGAAATAATCCACGGCCGTGCTGCCCGAGCATGTGCCGTGCACCCGCCACTCATGCCGCGCCAGCCCTTCATCGGGAAAAACCCCTTCGGCGGCGCGCAGCGCCAGGCGCGACGGGAACCGTGGCGATGGCGCGCACTCGGACGGGTAGCCGTTGCTGGCGTATTGGGGCCATAGCCCGTGCACGACGAAGCCGAGCTTCTGCCCCAGGTCGCATTGGCTGCGCTGCTTGCGCTGGCCTTCGCGCAGGCAGAACGACGGTGACCAGGACAGGGCCAGCACGTAATGGTCAAAATTTCCTGGCGCGGCGCCCCGATCGGCGCGCGGACCGCCGCCCCATTGCGCGCCGGCTGGAGCGCTGGCGCACAGCAACGCCGCGCCAAACAGCGCTGCGCCAGACAGCGCCCTGCCAGGCCGTGCTGGTCCAGATGGCCCCCGTCCGGATCGCGCCGGCGCAGGCCGGCGCAGCGGGGAGAAAACGGCGACGGATCGCGTCATGATCAGGATGTTGCAAGCGGCCGGATCAGGGGCGCGCCGAACGGCAACCCGGCGGATAGGTCCAGCCGCGATCCAGACCGACGACACAATAGTTCACGCCATAAGGCTCGTAGCCGATATTGAAAATGCCCGGGCCGGGAAGTCCCAGTGCTTCGGCCACCGAATAATACACCGTGCGGTAGTAGCCATCCGACATCCAGGCGCGGGCGCTGCAGAAGCGGCGCGGAATATAGTCCAGGCCCGCCGGACGGTCCCCCAGGGTGGTGATGCGGTCATAGCCGGTGATGGTGAGGCTGGAGTTCCAGTAGGTCGATTCGGTGCGGGCGAATTTGTCGGAGACCTTGTACAGCACCATGTTGTCGGCGCAGCCGGGAAGCACGGCCGACCATGGCCGGGTGCGGGTTTCCGCCGGAACCTGATCGCGCGCTGTGGCGGGACCGGCGAAGGCGGCCGCCGCCACGGCGGAGGCGCACATGAAAAACAGGGGCGAAAGCCGCTTGAACATGGTCATTACCCGTCGCAATCAGTCATCATTACGCCCCGGACCCTGGCCTCGGGGCAACCGGCGACATTGTTCCCCACCAGCGCGCGCGAGGCCCGCCCCCGGGGAAAGACAGGATTGGCCCAACCTGCGAGGCTCCGGTCGCGCCCGTCCCTGAATCGGTTATGCCATGACCCGAAGGCCATGACCATGCCCCGCGCGCCCTGAAACGCGCCGCCCACGCCCTGCAGGAGAACCGAGATGCCCGCCACGCTTCCCCCAGCGACGCCGCCATCCGCCGACGCCGGTCCGGCGGACATGGCGCCAGGCGCCAGGAGCGCCGGTCGGTGGGATTTCTGGATCGATCGCGGCGGCACCTTCACCGATGTCATCGCCCGCGATCCGGCGGGACGCCTGCACGCCCGCAAGGTGCTGTCGCAAAGCCCGGCCTGGCGCGATTCGGCGGTGCAGGGCATCCGCGAGCATCTGGGCCTGGAGGCTGGCGCGGCGATCCCGCCGGGGCTCGTCGGCGATGTCCGCATGGGCACCACCGTCGCCACCAACGCGCTGCTGGAGCGCAAGGGCGAGCCAACAGCGCTGCTGACCACGCGCGGCTTTCGCGACGCCCTGCGCATCGGTTACCAGGCGCGACGCGAAATTTTTGCCCGCCAGATCATCAAGCCAGAGGCGCTGTATGGCGTGGTGACGGAAATCGACGAGCGCGTGCTGGCCGATGGAACCGTGGAGCAGCCGCTGGACGAAGCCGGGGTGCGGCGGGCCCTGCAGGAACTGCTGGATGCAGGCTGGCGGGCGCTGGCCATTGTCTTCATGCACGGCTGGCGCTGGCAGGACCACGAGCGGCTGGCGGCGCGGCTGGCGCGGCAGATGGGCTTTACCCAGGTCACGGCCTCCCACGAAGCCTCGCCGATGATCAAATTTGTCGGACGCGGCGACACCGCCGTGGTCGACGCCTATCTTTCGCCAGTGCTGAACCGCTATGTCGCCCAGGTGGCGGAGGAGCTGGGCGTCGATGTTGACGCGGCCGGCGGCTCCGATGGCGTGCGGCTGATGTTCATGACCTCGGCCGGCGGCCTCACCGCCGCCAGCCTGTTCCAGGGGCGCGACGCCATTCTCTCCGGCCCGGCTGGCGGCGTGGTTGGCATGGCCCGCACCGGCCTCGCCGCCGGCTTCGACCGGGTCATCGGCTTCGACATGGGCGGCACCTCCACCGATGTAGCGCATTTCGACGGCGCCTCAGTGGGGGAGGTGGGCGTCGCCGATTTCGAGCGCGCCTTTGAGACCGAGGTGGCCGGCGTGCGCATGCGCGCGCCGATGATGATGATCCACACGGTGGCGGCGGGCGGCGGCTCGCTGCTGCGCTTCGACGGCGCGCGGTTCCGCGTGGGGCCGGAATCGGCGGGCGCTGATCCCGGCCCCATGTGTTACCGCAACGGCGGCCCGCTGGCGGTGACTGACGCCAACGTCATGCTCGGCAAGCTCGACCCTGAACTGTTTCCGGCGATCTTCGGTCCGGATCGCGATCAGCCGCTGGACGTGGCGGCGGTGCGCGCCGCCTTCGCCAGGCTGGCCGGCGAGGTTGGCGATGGCCGTTCGCCGGAAGACGTGGCCGATGGCTTCATCGCCATTGCCGTGGCCAACATGGCCGAGGCGATCAAGCGCATTTCTGTGCAGCGCGGCCACGATATCACCGCTTACGCCCTCAACTGCTTCGGCGGCGCGGGTGGGCAGCACGCCTGCCTTGTAGCTGATGCGCTGGGCATGGAGCGGGTGCTGATCCACCCGTTCTCCGGCCTGCTGTCGGCTTACGGCATGGGCCTCGCCGATATCGCCGCCTCCCGCAGCGCCGGCCTCGACCTGGCCCTGGACGCGGAGGCGCCTGGCGTCGTCATGGACATGGCCGACAGGCTCGCCGCCGACTGCCGGGCCGAACTGGAGGGCCAGGGCATTCGCCAGGGCCTGCGGACCGCCATCCGCGTCCATGTGCGCTACGCCGGCTCCGATTCAGCCCTGCACATCCCCTTCCACGCCGGCGACGATGCCGCGACCCTGATCGCCCGTTTCAACGCCGCCCATCGCCAGCGCTATGGCTTCATCGAACCGTCGCGCGCCCTCGTCATCGAGGCGGTGGAGGTGGAATGCGCTGGCGGCGGCGCCGCGGCCGATGCGCCGGCGACCGGCGGGCAAGCGCGCGCCCACGCCGCGCCGGTGCTGCGCCGCACGCGCTTCTTCAGCCAGGGCGCCTGGCGCGACGCGCAGGTGGTCCGCCGCGACGCCATGCAACCGGGCGGCTTCGTTGACGGCCCCGCCGTGATCGTCGAGCCCAACCAGACGGTGATCGTCGAGGACGGCTGGCGGGCCGACATGCAGGCCAGCGGCGATCTGGTGCTGTCGCGCGCGCGGCCGCTGCCTGGCCGCAACCTGCCGGGATCGGATGTCGATCCGGTGATGCTGGAGATCTTCAACAACCTCTACATGTCCATCGCCGAACAGATGGGCGTCACCCTGCAGAACACCGCCAGTTCGGTGAACATCAAGGAGCGGCTGGATTTTTCCTGCGCCGTGTTTGACGCCGCCGGCAATCTGGTGGCCAACGCTCCGCACATGCCGGTGCATCTGGGCTCCATGGACGCCTCCGTCGCCACCGTCATCGCCGGCAATCCGCACATTCGCCCCGGCGACGTGTTCTGCCTCAACGCCCCTTACAATGGCGGCACCCATCTGCCCGACATCACCGTCTGCACGCCGGTGTTCGACGACGACCAGCAAAACATCCTGTTCTGGGTGGCCTCGCGCGGCCATCACGCCGACGTCGGCGGCATCGCGCCCGGCTCCATGTCGCCGCGCGCCGTCACCATTGAAGAGGAAGGCGTCTATATCGACAATTTCCTGCTGGTCGATCAGGGGGCCCTGCGCGAGAGGGAATTGCGGGGGTTGCTCGCCGGCGCCCGCTGGCCGGTGCGCAACCTCGATCAGAACGTCAACGACCTGAAGGCCCAGATCGCCGCCAATGAGAAGGGCGTGGCGGAGCTGCGCAAGATGCTGGCCCATTTCGGCCTGGCGGCGGTGCAGGCCTATATGGGCCATGTCCAGGATAACGCCGCCGCCAGCGTGCGGCGGGTGCTGGCGCGACTGCCGGACAGCGAATTCGCCGTGGAGATGGACCAAGGCTGCGTCGTCTGCGTCCGCATTCGTGTCGACGCCGATCGCCAGGGCGCGGTGGTGGATTTCACCGGCTCCTCGCCGCAACAGCCCGACAATTTCAATGCGCCGGAGCCGGTGACCCGCGCTGCCGTACTGTATGCCTTCCGGGTGATGGCGGCGGACGACATTCCCATGAACGCCGGCTGTCTGCGGCCATTGCGCATCATTGTGCCGCCGGGCTCCATGCTGGCCCCGCGCTGGCCAGCGGCGGTGGTGGCCGGCAATGTCGAGGTCAGCCAGGCGGTGACCGATTGCCTGTTCGGCGCGCTGGGGGTGCTGGCCTCGGCCCAGGGCACCATGAACAACCTCACCTTCGGCAACGACCGCTACCAGTATTACGAAACCATCTGCTCCGGCGCGCCGGCCGGCGTTCGGGGCCAGGCCTATGATCCGCAAACCGCGACGGCCGCTGATGGCTTCGATGGCGCTGACGCCGTGCACACCCACATGACCAATTCGCGCCTCACCGACCCGGAAGTGCTGGAAAGCCGTTTCCCGGTGGTGCTGGAGGATTTCCATATCCGCCGTGGCTCGGGCGGGCGCGGTCGCTGGAACGCCGGCGACGGCGTCAGCCGCACGATTCGTTTCCGCGAGGCCATGGAATGCGCGGTGCTCTCCGGTCATCGCCGCCTGCCGCCGCACGGCCTGGCCGGCGGCCTGCCTGGTGAAACCGGCCGCAACCTCGTGCGCCGTCTGGACGGTCAGGTGGAGCAATTGCCCGGCTGCGCCGCCGTGACGCTGGCGGCCGGGGAGGCGGTCACCATCATCACCCCCACCGGCGGCGGCTTCGGCGATCCGGCGTTGCGCGGCAGGTGATTCACGCTTCGCCGCAACAAAATGGCCGGCGAAGCGCCGGCCATCTCTTCTCCCAGTGCGTCATCCGGTTGGCAGGACCCGCCTTTACTTGCGGATCAGCGTGCCGGCGCCGTGGTCGGTCAGCAGCTCCAGCAGGCAGGCGTGCGGCTGCTTGCCGTCGAGGATGACGACGCCCTCCACGCCCTGCTCCAGGGCGTAGATGCAGGTTTCCACCTTGGGGATCATGCCGCCGGTGATGGTGCCGTCGGCGATCAGCGCCCGGCATTCATCCACCGTCAGTTCCGGCATCAGCTTTTTGTCCTTGTCGAGCACGCCCGGCACGTCGGTCAGCAGCAGCAGGCGTTTGGCGCGCATGGCCCCGGCGATGGCGCCGGCGAAGGTGTCGGCGTTGACGTTATAGGTGGCGCCGTCGGCGCCATTGGCCACCGGGGCCAGCACCGGCGTCAGCTCCGCCGCCAGCACCGCGTCGAGCACCGCGCGGTTGACGCGCTCCGGCTCGCCGACGAAGCCGAGATCCACATGCTTCTCGATGTTGGAATCGGTGGCGGTCGCCCGCCCGACCTTGCGGGCGATCACCATGTTGGCGTCCTTGCCGCACAGGCCGATGGCCTTGCCGCCTTCCGCCGATATGGTGCCGACGATCTGCTTGTTGATCGAGCCGGCGAGCACCATCTCCACCACCTCAACGGTGGCCTTGTCGGTGATGCGCAGGCCGTTGGCGAACTCCGAGCGGATGCCGAGCTTGTCGAGCATGCGGCCGATCTGCGGTCCGCCGCCGTGCACGACGATCGGCTTCACGCCGGCCTGCTCCAGCAGCACCACGTCCTGGGCGAAGTCCTGGGCGGCTTCCGGGTCGCCCATGGCGTGGCCGCCATATTTGATGACGATGATTTCCTGGTCGTAGCGCTGCATGTGCGGCAGCGCCTGAACCAGAATTTCAGCTTGGGTGAATACGTCGGGAAGTTCGGTCATGAGCGCCTGCCGTCAGCCGGATCCAAAACACAGCGAATGTCGCGCCGTTTTCAACACGTTCTGGCGCGCGCGGTCAACGCACGCCGTCATGTCAACGCTTGCCGGCGGGCATGCGTCAGGCCGATGGCGCGGCCGGCTTGCGGGCCGGTACCAGGCCGGCGACGCCGAGCAACGCCCAGCCCAGCATCAGCACCGTGCCGCCGGTGGGAGCCGCCATGGCGAACAGGGAGGCATCTTTCAGCGCGCGCATCGCCAGCTGGCCGCTGAACAGCGCCACGCCAATGAAAACCAGCATCAGCGCCAGCAGCGCGATGTGACGGTGCACGGCGCCGCTGCGCACGATCGCCGGCGCCGCCGCCAGCAGGGGGGCGTGGAACAGCAGGAACTGCGCCGCGGTCTTGAGGTTGTCGTCGCCGCTGACATGGGCGGCGGCGGCCGCCGCCATCACGCCGGCAAGGCCGCAAAGGGCGCCGAGAAACAACAGAAAACGCTCAGGCATCGCGGGCTCCTGGTTGTCGTTGCCAAAGCGTTCGCCCGTGACGCGGCTCTGTCGTCGCATCAGGAAAACGCCGCCGTTCAGAGGTTGGAGCAAAATACCGGTTCGCTAACAATGGAATTTCGCTCAGGAAAGGGTCAGGTCGGCGGAACCGGGTCGAAACCCCGCTCACGCATGAGTTGCACCACGGCGGCGCGTACGTTCTCCACGCCCGCGCCAGAGCGGCTGGAGGTAGCCAGCACCTGGGGGAAGGCGGCCGGGCGCCGCAGCAGGCCCTGGCGGATGGCGGCGATGCGCCCCTCCAGTTCTGATTTCTTCAGGGCGTCGGCCTTGGTCAGGATCACCTGATAGGACACGGCGGCCCGGTCCAGGCCATCAAGCACGTTGGTGTCGATCTGCTTCACGCCGTGGCGCGAATCGATCAGCACATAGACCCGGGCCAGGTTGGCCCGGCCGCGCAAATAATCCTGGATCAACCGCGTCCACGCGGCGACCTTCTCCTTGCCCACGGCGGCGAAACCATAGCCGGGCATGTCGACGAGCGAGAACTGGCCCCAGTCCGGCCCGATGCGGAAGAAGTTCAGCTGCTGGGTGCGCCCGGGCGTGTTGGAGGTGCGGGCGAGGGTGTTGCGGCCGGTGAGGGCGTTCACCAGGCTGGACTTGCCCACATTGGAGCGCCCGGCAAAGGCGATTTCCATGCCCTGCATCGGCGGCAGGCCGTCGATCTTGGCGGTCGCCCAGTAGAATTCCGCTGGTCCGGCAAACAGCCGCCGGCCGGTCTCCAGGGTTTCGGCGTCAAAGTCCGCGTCCGCCCTGGACGCGACGGCGGGAGCTGTGTCAGGCGTGGCCGGCTGTTCGTCGCTCATGCTGCTTCTCCCGTTGCCGGGGTCCTTATAAAGCGTTTTCCGGCAAAGGGGATACATCTTTGCATGGAGCAAACGCGTCAAACCAAAGGGACGGGGCCAAAGAGATGGGCCAAGAGATGGGGCGTGGCGCCGGTTCAGCGGCGCCTGCGCGCCCCGGGGGCCGCTGAACCTGCTGACGACAAGAAAAACTCCCGGTGGCCAGGGCCGCCGGGAGTCCGGATCATCGCTGCGCTGGACTTGCCTCAGGCGCTTTTCGCCTTGCGGGTGAACATCTTCTTCAGATTGTCGAACAGCTCGATCTTCACGCCGTTCTTTTTCATGATGAAGCCCTGTTGCAGCACGGAGAGCAGGTTGTTCCAGCTCCAGTAGATCACCAGACCGGCCGGGAACGAGCCCAGGGTGAAGGTGAAGATCACCGGCATCCAGCTGAACATCGCCTTCTGGATCGGATCCGGCGGCTCCGGATTCATCTTCATCTGCAGGAACATCGTCACGCCCATGATGATCGGCCAGACGCCGAGATGCAGCAGGGTGGGCGGGTTCCACGGAATGAGGCCGAACAGGGTGAACAGGTTGGTCGGGTCTGGCGCGGCCAGGTCGCGGATCCAGCCGAAGAACGGCGCGTGCCGCATCTCGATGGTGACCAGCAGCACCTTGTACAGCGCGAAGAACACCGGGATCTGGATCAGCATCGGCAGACAGCCCGAGACCGGGTTGATCTTCTCCCGCTTGTACAGCTCCATGGTTTCCTGCTGCTGCTTCACCTTGTCGTCGGCGTAGCGCTCGCGGATGGCCATCATCTCCGGCTGTACGGCCTTCATCTTGGCCATGGAGGCGTAGGAGCGGTTGGCCAGCGGGAAGAACACCAGCTTCACCAGCACCGTCACCAACAGGATGGCGATGCCGAAGTTGCCCACGAGCCTGAAGATGAAATCCAGCACGAAGAACATCGGCTTCGTGATGAAATAGAACCAGCCCCAGTCGATCAGCAGGTCGAAGCTCTTGATGCCATACTTGCGCTCATAGCCGTCGATGGCGGCCACTTCCTTGGCGCCGGCGAACAGCTGCACCGTGTCGTCAGCCGCGGCGCCGGGCGCAATGGTGATGGCCGCGCCGCGCACATCGGTCTGGTAAATCGGCTTGTGCGCTTCGGTGACGGTGAATCGTCCCTCGAACGGCTTGTCCTGGTTCGGCGCCAGGGCCGCGGCCCAGTATTTGTCGGTGACGCCGATCCAGCCGCCAACCGTGTCCTTGAACACCTGGCCGCGCACATTGCCGTAAAGGATGTCGTTCTTGGCCAGCTTGTCGTAGGTCGGCTCCTGCAGGCCAGCCTTGCCGAGCACGCCCACGGGGCCTTCGTGCAGTACGAAATAGCCCTGGGTGTGCGGTTTGCCCCAGCGGGAGATCAGCGAGAACGGATACAGCGTCACCGGCGCGGCGCCCGTGTTCTTCACGCCCTGGCGCACGGAGAACATGGCGTTGTCGTCCACCGAGATGACGCGGGTGAACACGAGGCCCTGGCCATTGTCCCAGGTCAGGGTCAGGGGCTTGCCGGGCGTCAGGCGGTCGCTGTCGGCGGTCCACAGCGTATTGGCCTGGGGCAGGGCGACCTTGGCGCCCGCCTCGCCAATCCAGCCGAAGTCGGCGAAATACGGGTCCGGCGCGCCCACCGGCTCGAACAGCACGATGATCGGGCTGTTCGGATTGACGGTCTCACGGTGCTGCTTCAGCGACACGTCGTCGATGCGTCCGCCCACCAGGTTGACGGAGCCGGCGATGGCCGGCGTGTCAATGACCACGCGCGGGGACGCCTTCAGGGCCGCCTCGCGGGTCATCACGGGCGGCGTTTGCCCGGTCAGGCCCGGATCGAGCGGGCGGGGCGCCTGTCCCGGCGCGCCGGGCTGGATCGCGGCCCCCGTCTGCGGCTGGCCGTTAACCTGCTGCGTGGTCTGCGTTGCCGGCGGTTTGGCGGACTGGCCCGGCTGACCGAAGAAGTAAGTCCATCCAATCAGCACGGCGATCGACAGGCCGATCGCCAGGATCAGATTGCGATTGTCATCGCTCATGGGCTTTTGTCCGTCTTTTCGTGAACATCGTTTCCGGCGCCGCGCGCGGCGCCGTCCGGGCGCGCGCTGCCCTTGCCCCGGCGGCGGCCGCCATTGCGCGCGGATTTGGGCGCGGCTGCGCCCTTGCCGCTGGCCAGGGCCGGCGCGGCGTTGCGCAGATCGTCGACAAGCTGGTCAAAGGGGGCGGAGATGGCTTCGCGACGCGCGATCAGCACGAGGTCAAGCGAAGCGGAAGGCCAGGATGCGCTGGCGAGGTCGACCGCCGCCCGGAGGCGACGGCGAATTCTGTTGCGTTCAGGCGCGTTGCCGACGCGCTTCGTGACGGTGAAGCCCACGCGCATGCCTGCGCCGCTGTCGGCAGCCGAAGTGCGCATAATGCCCTGAACCGTCATGCGCGGCGTGTGAAAGCGGCGCCCCGCCGCCGCCGCGAGAAACTCGGACCGCCTGGTCAGTCTGCGGGCCGCCGCCGGGACGCTCGTCACGGACGCAGCCTCCACAGGCTGCGGATCAGGCCGAGAGGCGCTGGCGGCCACGGGCGCGGCGGGCGGCGATAACCTTGCGGCCGCCGACGGTCGCCATGCGCGCACGGAAACCGTGACGGCGCTTGCGCACGAGTTTGCTCGGTTGATAGGTCCTCTTCACGGCTCATCTCCGGTCATAAGCGGCGGCGGTTACGCTCCGCGCCCTCAGCCCCACGGTGAGCAACGCGAGCCCGCCTGCGGCGCCGACTAAAATCAGTGGTTAAAAAAAAGCAAACGGCGCCCACGCGGGCGCCCGCCAACCCATGGCGGGCTTATGGATGAAGCCGTTTTGAAAGTCAACGCACTCCTGCCGCGACGCCTGCCGGCGATGCGCCCCCGCGGGCGGCTGCCGGAACATGCTTTTGCATGCGCTGGCCCGTCATGCGCCGGCGCAGCATGCCCAGGTCCAGGATGCCCAAGTCCAACATACCCAAGTCCAGCATGCCCAGGCCATTGTGGCGTTTTGCCGGCGCGCCTGCCCGCGGGCGGCTGCTGTCACGCCGTCGCCTGGCGCCGCCCGTCAACCGCCGGTTAACCATGACTGAATCGCGTTGGAGCAGCGACGTGCGGCGCTGGCGCACGCCGGGGTGCGGGTCGCGCGACTAAAAACCACGCCGGATCAACGGCATGACCTTACGTCATCTGACGCGCCGCCGTCATGCCTGCCCGGTGGCCTTTTCGACGATTCAGCAGCCGTTAGGGATCCGGCGCCATTCCTGAACAGACCGGCGCGCCCTTGCGGCCGCCGTCCGTGAGATGTGGCGGCCGGCTCCGCCGCGATCGAGGTTCATGCCGGGAATTGGTCGCGGGAGCCGGCTTCAGGGGGCCGGGGCGCGCGTCGTCGCCGGACAGGGAGACAGCGCATGCGCCGTTTCGGTGGCCTGGCGGCCGCGGCAATGATTGTTCTGCTGGCGGGGTGCGGCCTGTTTCCGGGCGAGAAGCGCGCGCCCTGGCGCGGCGAGGCCGAGGCGCAGTGTCTGGCCCGCAAGCAGGTGAGGCCGTCCGAATTCATGCAGCCGATGAAGGCGATCAACGGCCCGGGCTCCTGCGGCATGGATTCGCCATTCCGCGTCACGGCGATTCTCAATGGAACCGTGGCCCTGAAATCCCGCGCCGTGCTGGGCTGTCCGATGATCGCCGCCCTGGAGCAATGGGTGGCGGAGAGCGTGCAGCCGGCGGCGCGCCAGTATTATGGAGTCGCCGTCGCCGAAATCCACTTTGGCTCCTATTCCTGCCGGGGCATGAACAACCGGGCCGGCGGGCGCCGCTCCGAGCATTCCTATGGCAACGCCGCCGATTTCATGGGCATGACCCTTGCCGATGGCCGCAAGCTCTCGGTGGTCAGGGGTTGGCGCGGCTCGCCCGCCGACCAGGAGTTCCTGCGCACCATCTTCGTCGGCGCCTGCGGCCAGTTCAGCACCGTGCTCGCGCCCGGGTCCGACGTTTATCACTACAACCACCTGCATATGGATCTGGCCCGCCACGGACGCGGCCGCACGATCTGCAAGCCGGTGCTGAAATGGACGCCCATGTCGCCGCCGCCCTTCGAGCCAGGGCCGGGCATGGTGGCCCAGGCCAGCGCGGGCAACATCACGCCCTATGACCGGGGCGCGGCGCCGGCGGCGCCCGACAGCGACGTAGAGGCGGCGCATGATCATGAAGCGGGCGCGGCGAGCGGGAGCGAAGCTGGCGACGACAGCAGCGGCGCCGGCTTGACGCAGGGTCGTCAGGCCGCGTCAATCAATGATCTGTTGCGCTAGGGCGTTTTCAGAAAAGGCGGCCCCCGCTTTTCGCGGCCTGGCCCTGCCTCCAATACGCCAGAGCATGCAAAAACGGGCCGGATCGTCAGATCCGGCCCGTCCGCTTCGCATCCGTCAGACGCGGCTCAGTAGATTGCGTAGCCGCCGTCGATCAGCAGCGTGTCGGCGGTGTGGTAGGACGAGGCCGTGCTCATCAGGTAAACCGCAATGCCGCCGAAGTCGGACGGCTCGCCGAAGCGGCGCATGGGAATGCGCGGCAGCACATTGGCCACGAACTTGTCATTGCCCATGATGCCCTCGGTCATCTCGCTCTTGATCCAGCCCGGCAGGATGGCGTTGGCGGTGATGCCGTAGCGCGCCAGTTCGACGCCGAGCGCCCGCACCAGGGCGTTGAGCGACGCCTTGGTGGCGGCATAGTGCTCGTTGCGGGCCGTGCCCGAGATCGAGGCAAGGCTGGAGGTGGGGACGAGGCGGCCGAAGGCGTCGCCCTTTTCGGCGCGCTCGATCATGTGGCGGGCGGCGAGCTGGAACACCTGCACCACGCCGTCCAGATTGGTGGCGAACATCTGCCGCCATTCTTCCGGCGTGCGGTCGATGAAGGCCTTGCGGCCGCCGCCGCCAATGCCGGCGTTGGCGAAGCAGCCGTCAACGCGGCCAAAGGCGCCGAGGGTGGCGCGCCAGGTTTCCTCGATGGAGCTGCGGTCGGACACATCGCAGATGCGGGCTTCGACCTTGCCGGCGTTATGGGCCTTGAGCTGCGCCAGCGCCTGCTCGTTCTTCTGGGGATTGCGGCCCCAGATCGACACCGAACAGCCGGCGCGGACGAGAGCGTCGGCCATGCCGAGGCCAATGCCGCCGTTGCCGCCGGTGATCACCGCGACGCGGTGCGACAGGTCAAAATCCTTGTTCATGCGTATTCCTCCGCGCAATGCTTTTCTGAGCGTGAGATTGCCTAACACGGCCAGGCGGCGGAGCGGAAGCGGCTTCCTATCTAGCGTTTGATCTGTCACAACAACGCAGGCCGCCTTCCGGGAGGGCCGGTTGCGGGCTGCCCCATGGTCAGCCAGGCGATCGCACCGGGCGGCGGAACGGGAGCAAACGCGGGAAGCAGCATGTCTTACGATTCGATCAAGTCCGACGACGCCACCATCAAGACCGAGGTCTCCGACGGCATTCTTACCCTGACCCTGAACCGTCCCGATCGTCTGAACGCCTTCACCGGCCAGATGATGCAGGAGATGATCGCGGTGTTCGACAAGGCGGACGCCGACGATTCGGTGCGCGCCATCATCATCACCGGCGAGGGCCGTGGTTTCTGCGCCGGCGCTGACCTTGCCGCGGGCGGCGACACCTTCAACTACGACAGCCGCACCTCCACCACCGACCTGCCGCTTGGCCGCGACGGCAAGCCCGACCTCGCCGCCGACCCGGCGATGCGCGACGGCGGCGGCCGCCTGACCCTGCGCATCTTCAACAGCCTGAAGCCGGTGATCGGCGCCATCAACGGTCCGGCCGTGGGCATCGGCGCCACCATGCAGCTGCCCATGGACATGCGCATCGCCTCCGAGAACGCCCGCTTCGGCTTCGTGTTCTCCCAGCGCGGCATTGTCATGGAAGCCTGCTCCAGCTGGTTCCTGCCGCGTCTGGTCGGCATCCAGCAGGCGGCGGACTGGGCCTATTCGGGCCGCGTGTTCGACGCCCAGGAAGCGCTGGCCGGCGGCCTGGTCAAGGAGGTCGTGCCCGCCGACGAGCTGCTGCCGCGCGCCCGCGCCATCGCCCGCAGCTGGACCGAGCGCACGGCTCCGGTGTCGGTCTCGCTGATGCGCCAGATGATGTGGCGCATGCTGGGCGCCGAGCATCCGATGGAGGCGCACCGCATTGACAGCCGCGGCATTTTCTGGCGCGGCAAGCAGCGCGACGTCCAGGAAGGCGTCACCTCCTTCCTCGAGAAGCGCCTGCCCAACTTCCCTGACAAGGTGTCGACCGACATGCCGTCGTTCTTCCCCTGGTACGACGAGCCGGAATACAAATGAGCCTGTTCCCCCGGTGCGCCCTGCGGGGCGCCGGGGTCATCCTGACAATGTCATGGCCGGGCTTGCCCCGGCCATCCACGCGGGGGCCGCAAAGGACTGAGCCTGGTCCTCACGGCTGAAAACGTGGCTGCCCGGGACAAGCCCCGGGCATGACGCGGCGCCAGGCGGGCCCTGTCCGGTGTAGCCGGTGGCCTGCGCCCGTCGCGGCTGCAATCGTTCACACACTTCATGTATATGAAGCGTATGAACCGTATGTCTCCCGTCCCCGGACCCGTCGCGGACACCCAGGCCGCAGACACCCTGGCGCCGCGCGGCTTCGCGCATGTCGACGCCTGGATTTTCGATCTCGACAACACGTTGTACTCGCACGAGGCCCAGGTCTGGCCGCAGGTGGGGCAGCGCATCACCCGTTTTCTGGCCGAAACCTTCGATCTGGACGGGATCTCCGCCCGCGCCCTGCAGAAATATTATTACCATCGCCACGGCACGACCCTGCGCGGCCTGATGCAGGAGCACGGCATGGACCCGACGGAGTTCCTCGCCTTCGTCCATGACGTTGATCTCAGCCTGCTGCCGGCCAACGAGCGCCTCGCCGCCGCCATCGGGGCCTTGCCAGGGCGCAAGCTGATCTTCACCAACGGCTCGGCCCGCCATGCCGAAAACATCTGTCGCAAGTTGGGGCTGGAGAGCCATTTCAGCGGCTATTTCGATATTGTCGCCGCCGGTTTCGTTCCCAAGCCGGAGCAGGGCGCTTACGACATGCTGCTGGCGCGCTATGGCGTGGAGCCAACCCGCGCCGCCTTCTTCGAGGACATGGCGCGCAACCTGGCTCCGGCCCACGCGCTTGGCATGACCACGGCGCTGGTGCTGCCGGCGACGCCTGACCCCTGGCGCGAGCCCTTCGAGCAGGCGCGTGAGGAGCTGGCGCATGTCGATTACATCACCGATGATCTGAGCGGCTTTCTCGAAGGCGTCATCGCCGGCAACAACGTTTGACACAGGGGGGGCCGACCTATGGACAGCGCGCCCAACGCGGCCCAGGCGGAGTTCTGGAACACCGGAGCGGTGCGCTCCTGGGTCGAGCTGCATGAGGATCTGGACCGGCAGTTCGCGCCCTTGTCCGATCAGGCGCTGGCCGCCCTGCGGCCGGCGGCCGGCCAGCGCCTGCTCGACGTCGGTTGCGGCTGCGGCGCCAACACCCTGGAGCTGGCGGGGCGCGTCGGCCCGCAGGGCGCGGCCATCGGCGTCGATATTTCCGCCCCGATGCTGGCGCGGGCGCGCGAACTGGCGGCGAAGCGGGGCGTCGCCAATGCGTCATTCGTTGAAGCCGACGCCCAGATCGCCGACCTCTCGATGGGCGGCGCGCCGTTCGACGGCGTGTTCTCGCGCTTCGGCGTCATGTTCTTTGCCGATCCTGTCGCCGCTTTCGCCAATATCCGTTGCCACATGCGGCCCGGCGCAACCCTTGCTTTCATTTGCTGGCGCCGGCCAGACGAGAACCCGGTGATGCTCGCCCCTTACCGGGCGGCGCTCGATGTCTTCCCGGTAAAACCGCCGAAGGCTGATCCCCTGGCGCCAGGACCATTCGCCTTCGCCGACGCCGGGCGTATCGACCACATTCTTGGCGAGGCCGGCTTCAGCGCCATCGACATCCGCCCGCATGACCAGAAAGTCGGCGGCCTGCCATTCGAGCGGGCGCTGGCCCAGGCGCTGCGCATCGGCCCGCTCGCCGGCCTGCTGCGCGAACAGCCGGAGGTCGCCGACGCCGCGCGCCAGCGCGTGGCCGAAACCCTGCGTCGCCACGAGACGCCGGGCGGCGTCTGGCTCGACGCCGCCGTGTGGGTGGTTGGCGCCCGGGCGTAATGCTCACGAGGATTCAATAATGACGAGGGTCGACTGACCCAGGGGGGCCAGGCCGAAGATAAAGCTTGCCCCCTTGTCGTCGCATTGAAGCCTGATCTCGTTGTTGACGTCCAGGGGAACCGGCGCCACAGGCCGGCTCACCTCGTTCATGACATCAAGCGCGATCAATGTTCCAGTGTTGCGGTTAATGACCTGAATGGTGTCATCCACTGGATTGACGCAGGGTTCGCCAGCCATCACAAAATTTCTGCATGGCAATCGGCAAACTTTAACGACGCCGCGCTGAAGCGACGTGACCAGCACAACGATCTCGTCGACGGTGCGGGTCGTGTTCGTGAACAGATATTCAACGCGATGCGCCCGCGTTTCGAGCATCGTGTGAACTACACGACCGTCCAGATCTGCTGGGGGGATGGCGATGGGGGTCATGTCTGGCGTGCTGGAGTCATGCGCTGGATACAGGCAGGTTTCCGCGTTGTCATTATACAGGAAGACCCGGTTTGGCGGGGTGGTGGGGTGTTGACTGTAAAGGGCGCGCATGAACTCGCTGTCATGAACGCCGGTTATTTGCTCCAGCTGCGTGATTTTTTCCCTGGTTGCGGCGTCATACGCCGTCAGCTTGTGACGTCCCGGGCCGGCCGGATTTTTGACCCAGACAGTCGTGTTTTCGTTGTCGAGGGTGAATGAAGATTCGGAACTATGCTGGAATTCGGTGACAGTGGTGAGGCGGCCAGTTGCTGGATGGAAGACGTTGAGTACGCCTGCGTCGCCCCCAAGCGGGAACTGCGTTTGTTTAAGCCAAATTTCCGCATCGTCCGCTGCATTGTTGATCTGTATGTCAGTGGTAAGGGAGCCAGACGATATCGCGCGCCCCTCGCCACTCATGCGCACTTGTGGGCCGGCTTTCAACACGCGGAAGAGGGTGCTGTTGCTGCTGACCAGGGATGAGATGCACATATAGGCCGATGTCGTCGCTTTGCCGCGATCGAGGGCCAGGGTCAGCGTCGCCCCCTCAAGCAATGCCGGGGCGCATGGAATTGGCACTATAAAGGTTTGTATATTCACGATTGCTATCCCTTGGAACTGCAGGATGTATTCGTGATGATCACCCATTTTTCAGAGGGAGTACTTTTTTCTTAAGGGCGCGCGCTTTGCCTTTCATGGGGGCGGAAGCGGTGGTGGGTGCGCGCCCCTGTCAGAAATGCGCCAGGAAGCCGCCGTCCACCGCCAGCGAATGGCCGGTGATGTAGGAGGCTTCGCGGGAGGCCAGGAACACCACGGCGCCGGCGATTTCCTCCGGCCGTCCCCAGCGCCCCAGCGAGGTGCGCTGGCCCAGCCAGGTTTCGATGCCGACGTCGGCGACCATCGGGGCGTTGGCTTCCGTGGCGAAGTAGCCGGGGGCGACTGAATTCACCGTGACGCCGTGCGGTCCCAGCTCCGCCGCCAACGCCCGCGTCATGGCGTCGAGGCCGCCCTTCGAGGTGGTGTAAAGCGCATCGCCGGCGCGGGAGATGCTGGCGGCGATCGAGGTGATGTTGATGATCCGCCCATAGCCCGCCGCCTTCATGAGGGCGGCCGCCTTGCGGCTGATCTCGAACGGCGCGGTGATATTGGCCGCCAGCAGCGCCTGCATGTCGCCGGGGCCGAACTGCCCCAGCGCGCGCCGGTCGCGCGCGGCGGCGTTATTCACCAGGATGTCGAGGCGACCGAAGCGGTCCGTGATGTCCGCCAGCGCCGCCGTCACCGCCGCGTCGTCGGTCAGGTCGAAGGCCAGCGCCTGCGCGTCGAGGCCGTCCCTGGCCAGCGTTGCCCGCGCCGCCGCCAGCCGCCTGGCGTCCCGGCCGTTGATGATCACCATGGCGCCCGCGCGTCCCAGGCCCCGGGCCATTTCCAGCCCCAACCCGCGTCCGGCCCCGGTGACGAGCGCGACCTGCCCGTCAAGACGAAATGGCGCGGCGTCCCTCTTGCTCATGCCTGACTCCTCTCTCCGCGTCGGCGACGCGGCGCATCGGCCCGCCCGCATCGGTTTCGCTGTTGTGCCGTCCGCGCCTCCGCGACACAAGCCGCGGCGGGTGGCCAGCGGATTGACACCCGCGACGTCCTCGCCCACTCTGGAAGCATTCCGAGGGGGGCCCCGTGAGGGGGCTGAGATTCCACCTGTCGGCGGCCTTTGCGCCCGTGTCCGACGCCGTGGTGACCCGCTGAACCTGATCCGGGTCATGCCGGCGGAGGGACAGGAACTTGCGCGCCACACGGTTATCGCCTGTGTCTGCGGCGGCCAGCCGTCCGATGACGGTCCGGGCCGCCAGCGGTGACAAGACCGCCGGTTTTCCGGCGGCGCGGCGGCGCGCGCGGGACAAAAGCTTCGCCGGTGGCGCAGCCGTCCCTTCCACCTCTGCCCTCGCCTGGCCGGATCGTCTTTCCAGCCAGGCAACAATTCAGGGCAGAGACCATCATGACCGACGCCATCCTGAGCGGCGCCAGCGCGCCCGCCGCCGTCACCACCAGCCCCATTCGCGGTTCGCGCAAGGTTTACACCGCCCCCGCCGCGCATCCTGACATTCGCGTGCCATTCCGCGAGATCACCCTGACGGAGGCTTCCGGCGAGCCGCCGCTGCTGGTGCAGGATACATCAGGCCCGTTCACCGATCCGGATGTCCGTATCGATTTGACGGCCGGTCTGCCGCAGGCGCGCGCCGCGTGGATCGGCCGGCGTGGCTTTGAGAGCGTCGCCCCCCGCGCCGTGAAGCCGGAAGACAATGGCGGCGCCACGGGCGCGCGTCTGGTGCCGGCCTGTCCGGCGCAACGCCCGGTGCTGCGCGCCCGCGATGGCCAGATGGTGACCCAGCTGGAGTTTGCGCGCGCCGGGATCATCACCGAGGAGATGATCTACATCGCCCACCGCGAGAACGCCGGCCGGCTGAAAATGGCCGAAAACGCCGAAGCGCGTCGCGCCGACGGCGAGGATTTCGGCGCTGAAATCCCCACCTTCATCACGCCAGAGTTCGTGCGCAGCGAAGTGGCGCGCGGCCGCGCCGTCATTCCCGCCAACATCAATCACCCGGAGCTGGAGCCGACGATCATCGGCCGCAACTTCCTGGTGAAGATCAACGCCAACATCGGCAATTCGGCGGTGGTGTCCACCGCGGCGGAAGAGGTGGAGAAGCTGGTGTGGGCCGTGCGCTGGGGCGCGGATACGGTGATGGACCTGTCCACCGGCCGCAATATCCACAACATCCGCAGTTGGATCATGCGCAATTCGCCGGTGCCGATTGGCACCGTGCCGATCTACCAGGCGCTGGAGAAGGTCGGCGGCGATCCCGCCAGACTCGACTTCGAGGTGTTCGCCGACACGCTGATCGAACAGGCCGAGCAGGGCGTCGATTACTTCACCATCCACGCCGGCGTGCGCCTGCCTTACGTGCCGCTGACCGCCAACCGGGTCACCGGCATCGTCTCGCGCGGCGGCTCGATCATGGCCCGCTGGTGCCTGTCGCACCATCGCGAGAGCTTCCTCTACGAGCGCTTCGACGAAATCTGCGACATCATGCGCCGCTATGACGTCAGCTTCTCGCTGGGCGACGGCCTGCGGCCCGGCTCGATCGCCGACGCCAATGACGCCGCCCAGTTCGCCGAGCTGGAGACCCTGGGGGAGCTGACGAAAATCGCCTGGGATAAGGGCTGCCAGGTGATGATCGAGGGCCCCGGCCACGTGCCGATGCACAAGATCAAGGCCAACATGGACAAGCAGCTGAAGGCCTGTGGCGAGGCGCCGTTTTACACCCTTGGCCCGCTGACCACCGACATCGCGCCGGGTTACGACCACATCACCTCGGCGATCGGCGCGGCGATGATCGGCTGGTTTGGCACCGCGATGCTCTGCTACGTCACCCCCAAGGAGCATCTGGGCCTGCCCAACCGCGACGACGTGAAAACCGGCGTCATCACCTACAAGCTGGCGGCCCACGCCGCTGATCTGGCCAAGGGGCACCCCGCGGCGCAGTTGCGCGACGACGCCCTGTCGCGGGCCCGCTTCGACTTCCGCTGGGAGGACCAGTTCAACCTCTCCCTCGACCCGGACACCGCCTGCGCCTTCCATGACGAAACCATGCCGAAGGACGCGCACAAGGTCGCGCATTTCTGCTCCATGTGCGGACCGAAGTTCTGCTCCATGAAGATCACCCAGGACCTGCGCGCCGAGGTCGCCGCCATGGGCGACAACGAGCGCCAGGCTTTGGAGCAGGCGGCCGCCGGCATGAAGGCCAAGAGCGCCGAGTTCACTGCTGGCGGCGGCCAGATTTACGTGGAAACCGGCGTCGCCGCGGGCGAATAGCCTCCCGGCTCCCCGGGGGAGGCGCGCGCCGCTTCACCGGGAGGCAATCCGGTATATGCTCCCGCCAGGCTGGAAACCGGGATGTTTCGGAAAGGCGGGCTGGCGTGCACAAACCATCGCCGACGGACGGGTTGCCTCTTGTGGGGCAGGTGGCGTTGCTGCTGGGCCAGGTGGCCCTCGCCGGTTGCGTCGACGCCATTGGCTGGCTGCTGCTCGGCGGTCTGTTCGTCTCCTTCATGAGCGGCAACAGCACCCAGCTCGCGGCCGCCCTGGCCGATGGCAAATGGCTGCTGGCCGGGCGTATCGCCGCCGTCCTCGCCAGCTTCTTCATCGGCGTGTTCGCCGGGGCGCTGTGGCGTGAACTGGCGCGCCGGCGTTCACAGACGGGCGTCTTCGTGCTTGTGGCGCTGATGCTGGGGCTGTCGTTCCTGCTGGTGCGGTTCGATGGTCTGGAGCCGCTGCATCTGCTGCCGCTGTCCTTCGCCATGGGCCTGCTGAACAACGCCCGCCGCCACATCGCCGGCGCGGCGGTAGGCGGCACCTTCGTCACCGGCGCCTTCGTCGCCGCCGCCCAGGGCCTGGCGCAATGGCTGCTGGGACGGGCGGGGCCGGCGGCCTTCGCGCCTTACGCCCTGTCCTGGCTGGCGCTGGTCATTGGCGCGCTCATCGGCGCGGCCCTGGTGCTGCGCCTTGGCGACGTGATGGCGCTGGTTGTCCCTGTCGCCTGGGCGGTGGCCCTGGCTGTCGTCCACTGGCTGGCGGCGCGCCGCGACGCCGCCTGACGGGGCCAGGCGAGCCGCGCCCGCCTGGCCTGAAGCCGCTTTATCGCACCCACGCTCCGGGAATGAACACCCACTGCCCGTGGCGGCGCACCCAGCGCGGCTGCCGCCAGCGGTGGCCGCGCCGATGGGGAATCCAGCGGCCAGGAATCCAGACATAGGCGCGCCGGCGCGAATCCCACGCCCAGTGGCCGGCGGCCCAGACATGCCCGGGTCGTCCAGGCGGCCGCCGCTCACGACGCGGCGGCGGCGGCGGCCGGTTGGCCGGCGGCCAGGACCTGGCCTCGGCCTCGTCTGGCGTCAGCGCGACCAGGGGCGTCGCCGCCGCGGCGATGAGCGCGACAAGGAAGGAGCGTCTCGAAAACATGCTGCGAACTCCCTGCTATTGGCCATCCGCAGGCGGGATGCTGGATCAGGCGGCTTCCCGGGTCAGCATCCGCTCCGCCTGGGCGAGGATGAAATTGGCTGTCAGCTCCGGGTCCTCCATGGGCGCGAAATGGCTGAGGCCCTTGGCGTGGTGGACGTGAAGCTGCGGAATCAGCTTCTGGAACTCCGCCGCCGAGACATCGGAAACCGTGCTGCGGGCGTCGGCGCGCATCAGCGCGGCCGGCAGCTTGACCTTCGCCGCCATTTCCCAGACGCGGAGGATGTCGATGGAGTTGAAGATGTTGGCCTCCCACTCCGGCGCGCAGGCGAGGGAGACGCTGCCGTTGGCGTGGGGGATCAGGCCGCCGTCCAGATAGTCGTCGAGAATGCCGTCGGCCCAATAGGCGAACATGCCGCGCCCGTCATATTTGGCGCGGATTTCGGCGCGCGAAGACCAGTCGCGGCGGCGTTTGCGGGCGCCAGCCGCCAGTTCGTTGTCGGTGATGGTTCCATTGCGGCGCGCTTCCAGCAGGGCGGGGGCCGCGTCCGGGCTGATGACGGCGGGGTCGATCAGCACCAGGCCGCGCGCCAGCTGCGGCCGCGCCGCCGCATACATCAACGTGACGGCCGCGCCCATGGAATGGCCAACCAGCAGGGCGGGCTCGCCCAGGTGCTGCAGCAGCCCGTGCAGATCGTTCTCAAAACCGGACCAGTCATGCACCGTCGCCGGGTCCGCCGGCAGGGTGCTGAAGCCGTGGCCGCGCGCATCGCTCATGACGATGCGGAAGCGATGCTTGAGCAATTCGCCAATGCGGCGGTAGCTCTGGGCGTTCATGCCGGTGGCGTGCGCCAGATGCATCAGGGGCGCGCCCTGGCCGGCTTCATCCCAGCGAAGCACGGACATGTCGCCATCGGCGAGGCGGATGGTTTCTCGTTTCATCGGTAACCTGTAGCAGCCGCCGATTGGGGAGCGGACGGCGGGCTGACGCATGGCGCATTCGTCCAACGTGGGCGAACCTGCCCGGCGCTGGGGAATGCAAGGACACGAACGGGGCCGGATCTGGTCTGGGCTGGACCGGATCGCCCCCCGGCGAAGGCCTTCCGTACTATCCTGCCTGACGGCCTCCATGTCATCACCAACCGGTAACAGACGCGACAATTGCCCAGTGCATGGCTTGCTGGCAGAGCGTGCTGGCATGGCGGGCCGCCGCCCGGGGGCGCGCCGGGCGGTCATGAAATCCGGCGTGTTGTTACCGGTCGGGCGTGGCCGTCCCGGCCGCCTCGTGACATTCCGTGGCCTTGCCGCCGCGCGTGAAGCGCGCCGTTCCCTGGTGCGTCCAGAATTCGACGTCGCCGCCGACATAGCGCACGCCGGAAGCCGCGATGGCGGCGCGCAATTCATAGCGGTCCTCGCCGATGGTCAGCATGGCCAGCACGGAATCGGGGAAGCGGGCGACAATTTTCGTTCCGTCATCGCAGACATAGTAGACCGGCGGCGGCGGGGGCGTCGGTCGCTCCGGCTGACGGCTGACGGGAGCGTCCTGATGTGGCGCGACCTGTCCGCCCGTGGCCGGCGCGCTGTCTGGCGCCGCCGCGTGCGCCGCCGCGGCGCAGCAGACCAGCGCGGCCGCGAGCGGCGCCATCCGGCGACCCATGCCATGGGCCATGACCTGGACCATGACTTGGGCCATGCGCCGGTAAAACGCGGCGGCGAATGTGTCGTCTGGCATCCTGTTCCTTTCCGGGCCTGTCGATCGGAGGCCGGGGCCGCCCGGTTGGCGCATCGCCGGCCTCGTCGCGCAGCCTCGCCGCAAATGGCGCGCGACGCAAACCAGGCCTGTTCCGCTCCGCCGCCAGCGTTCCTGATGGCTTTCCGCGCGTAAGCCACGCCGCGCATAAACCTGCGCGACGCTTGACTCCACGCGCCGGTTGCGGGGACAACCAGGCTTTCCCGCCAGCGCGGGACTGGCAGCCAGCATTGGGATGATCATGGCCACGCAAACGGGCGATTACGCGCAACTCGAAACCGTTATCGAAAACGCGTTTGAACAGCGCGCCGAAGTGGGATTCACGACGAAGGGCGAGATTCGCGACGCCGTCGACACGGCGCTGAACCTGCTCGACAGCGGCAAGGCCCGCGTCGCCCAAAAGGGCGCTGACGGCGAATGGACGGTCAACCAGTGGCTGAAGAAGGCGGTGTTGCTGTCGTTCCGCCTCAACGATATGGCCCCGATCTCCGGCGCCCCTGGCGGCGCGACGTGGTGGGACAAGGTGCCGTCCAAGTTCGACGGCTGGGGCGACAACCAGTTCCGCGCCGCCGGCTTCCGCGCCGTGCCAGGCGCCATCGCCCGCCGCAGCGCCTTCATCGCGCCTAGCGTGGTGCTGATGCCGTCGTTCGTCAACCTCGGCGCCTATGTGGACGAGGGCACCATGGTCGACACCTGGACCACGGTCGGTTCCTGCGCCCAGATCGGCAAGAACGTGCACCTTTCCGGCGGCGTCGGCATCGGCGGCGTGCTGGAGCCGCTCCAGGCGGGTCCCGTGATCATCGAGGACAACTGCTTCATCGGCGCCCGTTCGGAAGTCGCCGAGGGCGTGATCGTCGGCGAGGGCGCCGTGCTCTCCATGGGCGTCTATCTCGGCGCTTCAACCAGGATCATCGACCGCGCCACCGGCGAGGTGCATGTGGGCCGTGTGCCGCCCTATTCGGTGGTGGTGGCCGGCAGCCTGCCCGGCAAGCCCCTGCCCGACGGAACGCCGGGCCCCTCGCTGTATTGCGCCGTGATCGTCAAGAAGGTCGATGCCCAGACCCGCTCCAAGACCTCGATCAACGATCTGCTGCGCGACTGACGTCGCCGGGAGCGGGCGGCGCCAGCCAATAGCCACGGGCGCCGCGTCCTGCCCACTCACATCATGGCCGGGCTCGACCCGGCCATCCGCGGTGGCTGCCTGCCGGCGCCCTTGGGCCAGCGCTCATGGCCGGCGCCTTTGTCCGGGCTCATGGCTGGCGCGCCATTGGCCGCGCGCGCAGCCGCCATGGTCGCCGCTGCCCGCGCCGCGCGGGCATTTTGACATTATACTTCGCCTCCATCCAAACCTTCCGCCCCAGCAGGTGAGAGAGCCATGTCAAAGCCCCGTTCTTCTCTGGCGGAAAACGCCGTGGAGCTGACCCGCGCCCTGATCCGCTGCGCCTCGGTGACGCCGGAGGAGGGCGGCGCCCTGTCCCTGCTGGAGGGCGTGCTGGGCGCCGATGGCTTCGACGTCGAGCGCCTGACCTTCAGCGCGCCGGACACCCCCGAGGTGGAGAACCTCTACGCCCGCTACGGCAGTGCGCGCCCCTGCCTGCTGTTCGCCGGCCACACCGACGTGGTGCCGGTGGGCGACGCAGCCGCCTGGACCCATGACCCGTTTGGCGCGGTCACCGACAATGGCCTGCTTTACGGGCGCGGCGCCGTGGACATGAAGGGCGGCGTCGGCGCCTTCGCTGCGGCGGCCCTCGATTACATCCGCGCCAATCCGGATTTCCCCGGCTCCATCGCCTTCCTGATAACCGGCGACGAGGAGGGCCCGGCGGTCAATGGCTCGGTGAAGCTGCTGCAATGGGCGAGGGAGCAGGGCGAGGAATTCGATCACTGCATTCTCGGCGAGCCCACCAATCCGCAGGCGCTGGGCGACATGATCAAGGTTGGGCGGCGCGGCTCGCTCACCGGCCGGCTGACCGTGCATGGCGTCCAGGGCCACGTGGCTTACCCGCACCGGGCGCGCAACCCGATTCCGGCGCTGCTGCGCTATCTGGAGGCGCTGCTGGCGACGCCGCTCGACGCCGGCAACGAACGCTTCGACGCGTCCAATCTGGAAGTCATCAGCGTCGATGTGGGCAATCGGGCCACCAACGTCATTCCGGCGGAGGCCCATGCGGTGTTCAATATTCGCTTCAACGACATCTGGACGCTGGAGACGTTGCAGGCCGAGGTGCGCCGTCGCCTGGCGTCCGTGCAGGAAGGGCTTCCTGAAGCAACCGTCCGCTTCGACCCGAGCAACTCCGTGTCGTTCCTGACCCGGCCCGGCCCGTTCGTCGACCTGATGTGCGACGCCATCGAGGCCGAAACCGGTCGCCGCCCGGAACTGTCGACCAGCGGAGGCACCTCGGACGCGCGCTTCATCAAGGACTATTGCCCGGTCATCGAATTCGGCCTGGTGGGCGACACCATGCATCAGGTGGACGAACGCACGCCGGTCGCCGACCTGGAGGCGCTGGCCCGCATCTACCGGCGGATGATCGAAACCTATTTTTCCACGATGAGTTCGGCCGGATAGTCCACGCTGACGAAATACAGTCCGTGCGCTGGCGCCATGGGGCCGCAGCGGCGGCGGTCGCGCGCATCCAGCGCCGCGCGCAGGTCGCCGGTTCGCCAGCGGCCGCACCCCACCTGCTCCAGCGAGCCGGCCATGGAGCGCACCTGGTGGTGCAGGAACGAGCGCGCCGCCGCGTGGATGCGGATTTCGTCGCCAATCCGCTCCACGTCCAGCCGGTCGAGCGTGCGGATCGGGCTCGCCGCCTGACATTCGGAGGCGCGGAACGTGCTGAAATCGTGGTTGCCCAGCAGCGTCTGCGCCGCCGCATGCATGGCGGCGGCGTCGAGCGGCCGCGGCACGTGCCAGGCCCGGCCGAAGTCCAGCGCCGCCGGCGAGCGGCGGTTGAGAATCCGGTAAATATAGTGGCGCTTCAGTGCGCTGTGCCGGGCGTCGAACGCTGGCGGGGCGAGATGGGCTGACACCACGGCGACGCGGTCGCCGCCGAGCTTGAGATGGGCGTTGATGGCGTCGCGCACCGTATCCGTGCGCCAGTCGCGCGTCAGGTCCACATGCGCGACCTGGCCGACGGCGTGCACGCCCGCGTCGGTGCGGCCGGAACATTGCACGCGCGGATGCTCGCCGGCGAATTTGACAATGGCCTCCTCAATGGCCTGCTGCACCGAGCGGCCATTGTCCTGCCATTGCCAGCCCACATAGGCGCCGCCGTCATATTCGATCACCAGCCGGTAGCGCGGCACGTTGAAACTCCGTCTGGTTCAGCGGCGGGAAAATGGTCGCGAAAATCAGAGCTGCGCGCCGGGCGCAAGCCGCGTCCCGCGCATGAACTCTTCCGCCGTCACCGCGCTTTTGCCAGCCCGCTGCGCCCGCAGCACGCGGACGGCGCCCTTGCCGCAGGCGATGGTCATGTCGGGAGCGATCAGCGTTCCAGGCTTCGCCAGGTTGTTACGCCCCGCCAGGTTGTTACGCTCCGCCACGTTGTCAGGCGCGACCTGCGAGGGCGCGTCCGGAAACTCATGGGCGACTGTGGCGTGCAGCACCTTGACCCGCTCCGGCTTGCCCTTGCCGAGGTCCGCCTCGAAAAACGCGCCTGGGAACGGCGACAGGCCCCGGATCTGGTCATGCACCGCCCGGGCGTCCTGCGACCAGTCGATGCGGCCGTCAGCGTTGCTGATCTTGTGGGCGTAGGTGACGCCGGCTTCCGGCTGCGGCGTGAAACCGAGAGAGCCGCGCTCCAGCGCCGCCAGGGCGCGCGCGGCCAGATCGGCGCCGAGCGCGGACAGGGCGTCGTGCAGTTCGCCCGCCGTCATCTCCGGGCCGATCGCCAGCCGCTCGCACATGGCCACCGGCCCCGTGTCGAGCCCTTCCTCCATCTGCATGACGCAGACGCCGCTCTCGGCGTCGCCGGCCATGATCGCCCGCTGGATCGGCGCCGCCCCGCGCCAGCGCGGCAGCAGCGAGGCGTGCAGGTTGATGCAGCCAAACCGCGGCGCCGCCAGAATTTCCGGCGGCAGGATCATGCCGTAAGCCACCACCACGGCGACGTCGGCGTCAAAGGCGCGGAAGGCGTCCGCCGCCTCAGCCGTGCGCAACGTCGATGGCGTCAGCACCGGAATGCCGAACCTGTCGGCCATCTCGTGCACCGGGCTCCTGCGTTCCTTCATGCCGCGCCCGGCGGGCCGCGGCGCGCGGGTGTAAACGGCGACGATCTCATGGCCGTGGCCGACCAGCTCCGCCAGGGTGGGGGCGGAGAAATCCGGCGTTCCCATGAAAATGACGCGCACGCCGTTAACCCCGCGCCATCTGTCGCGCCAGCTTGGCGAACTTCGTGTTCACCCGGTCGCGTTTCAGTTTTGACAGATAGTCGATGAACAGCACGCCGTTCAGGTGGTCGATCTCGTGCTGCAGGCAGGTGGCGAGCAGGCCGTCCGCCTCGATCTCCTGCATTTTGTCGTGGATGTCGCGATAGCGCACCCGCACCTGCGCCGGCCGTTCGACCTCTTCGTAATATTCCGGGATCGACAGGCAGCCCTCGCGGTAGACGTTGGTCTCCTGCGACTTCCAGGTAATCTCCGGATCGATGAAGATCATCGGATTGCCGTCGACGCCCTCGTCGCGCACCACGTCGAGCACCAGCAGGCGTTTCAGCTCGCCCACCTGCACGGCGGCGAGGCCGATTCCTGGCGCGTCATACATGGTTTCCAGCATGTCGTCGGCCAGCCGCCGGATCTCCGGCGTGACGGCGCCGACCGGGGCCGAGGCCTGACGCAGCATGGCGTCGGGAAGGATTACGAGGGGGCGAATTGTCATGATCTCCGCCAGATAGGGCTTTCCAGGCGCCCGGTCAATGTTGTACCTGTTTTGTTCCTGAAATGAAAGTGACGACCGCCCGGTGCGGTCGCGACATGCCGGGCGGTCATGCCGCGCAAGGCGTATGCCGCTTTTGGCGGATGGCTTCGGACAATGGCGGGCGCATGAGGGACGCGTGGTTGACAGTCGCCGGGTACGGTTTCAGCCAGAATGAAACATGGCTGGCGCTGGCAATGGCTGGCGGGGTCCTGTTGCTGGCCGTGCTGCTGTGGCGCGCCGGCGGCCGGCGGCGGATCGCGCCCGGGTGGGAGGCGGAGGAACTGCTGGCCGCCCTCGACGCCCATGCCCGCGACATGGACGCGCGGCTGGAGCATCTGGCCCGCGCTCAGGCGGAAATGCACGGCGGCCTGCACGCCGGCGTGCAGGGGTTGGGCGCGCGCCAGGCGGAGATCCAGCGGGCCGTCGCCAGCCAGATGGACGTGTTGCAGCATCGGGTCGGGCGCGGGCTCGCCGACATGATGGAGCGCACCGGCGGCGGCCTCGCCCATCTCTCTGAGCGCCTGGCGCTGATCGACGCGGCCCAGCAGAACCTCAACGCCCTCACCGGGCAGGTGGTGGGGTTGCGGGATATTCTCGCCAACAAGCAGACGCGCGGCGCCTGGGGGCAGGGGCGCATGGAGGCGATCGTGCGCGACGGCCTGCCGCCGGGCGCCTTCAGTTTTCAGGCCACCCTGTCCAACGGCCGCCGCCCCGATTGCCTGGTGCAGCTGCCCGGCGACCGCCCGCTGGCCATCGACGCCAAATTTCCGCTGGAGGGGTTTCAGGCGTTTCGCGGCGCGCCGGGCGAGGAGGCCCGCCGCGCCGCCGCCGCCCGCCTGCGCCAGGACGTGGCGACCCACATCCGCGATATCGCCGGCAAATACCTGCTGCCGGGCGAGACCCAGGACATGGCGCTGATGTTCGTACCGTCGGAATCGCTCTACGCCGATCTGCTCGAACACTTCGAGGACGTGGCGCAGCTGGCGACGCGGGCGCGGGTCATCATCGTCTCGCCGTCGCTGCTCGCTTTGGCGATCCAGCTGGTGCGGGCGCTGGCCCGCGACGCCCGCATCCGCGACGAGGCGCAGGCCATCCAGACCGAAGTGGGCCGCCTGCTCGACGATCTGGGCCGCCTGCAGGACCGCGCCGGCAAGCTGGACGCGCATTTCCGCCAGGCCCGGGAGGACCTGGCGGCGCTGAACGTGTCGGTGGAAAAGATCGCCCGCCGCGGCGGCCGCATCGAGGCGCTGGAGTTCGATGGGGAGGGGCGTTGAGCAGGCGTGATCAACTCGTGGTGTGTATGATTTTGGCGGGCAGCCACGGGGTTCGTGCGCGCGGCGACACAACGCCGAAGAACGATGCGTGAAACCCATCGCTCTTTGGTCCTGTCCGGAGGGCGCGGGTCGCGCGCACGCCACATCTCAGCGCCCTCTCATGAGCAGGCGCCGCGTGCCTGCCATGTATTTGTATGTTGTTCAGCTATTCGCTGAGCGTCAGCACGATATCGCATTTGTGTTCATCCGCTGGGCGTATGGTAATCTGGTCACTGATGTCCTTTTCTCCAGCCGATGTGGTCAGGGAAGCGGAGATGGAGGGAAAGGTAATTTCACCGCCGGCGGGCAGCCGATCGCACGACCTGACATTGGCCGCATCCAGGCCGACATTGACGATCTGGTCCGGCTCGAATGATGATGGTTTGAAGGTTGTCTGCACCAGCGGGGCATTGGTCTCCAGATCAAGGATCGACGCCTGGATCTCATGTTGCCCGTTGGCCTGCCGCGCTTCAATGGTCTGCCGCACCTTCTGGCCAGGCGTCAGATTTACCGGTTCGGAAGTATACATGCATCTGTCATTTGGCGAGTAGAACCAGGTGACGGCGTCCCACTTCAACTTTTCGTCAAGCGTGTTCCAGCCCACCGTGGTCATAATTATGGGCCCTAAAGGCTCTTCGGAATCGTGCAGTCCCGTGGTCAGATAGATGACCTGGTTGCTTGTCCGGGTTGGCTCGGGGGGCACGATAACGTCGGTGCTCGCCTGAACCGCCTGATAATCCTTGGGGAAATCGACGGCGGCTCTGGCGAAGTAGTGCTCCGTGTAGGCCAGCACGCCGCGACGGCGGCCAGGGGCGTCAAGCCTCTCCCCGCTGGCGCTGAAGCGCGGGAGAGTCTGGCACTCGCCGGGAACCGCATCCCGGGCGACGCGTCGCTGCGCCTGCCGCATGGCGACGCTTTCGCCTTTCCGCAGCCGCACGATGGCTTGCGGGGCGACATAGCCATAGGGAGTCAGCAGGTAATTGGCGGGAACGTTGGCCGGCCGTTGCGTCGCGCCGCTTTCGACGCTGCGGGCCAGGCCGGCGGTGGACGCCAGTGTTGCGAGGGCCAGGCCGGCCGCCGCCAGGACGAAATTTGCCTTGATCGATGTCATGATGTCCTCGGGTGATGCGCGTTATGGAGATAAAACTCTATGGCGCATCAGGAGGAACGTCAGACAAAGACTGAGGGTGAGTGATTTATGCCTGGTGTTGCAAATCGACGGCGAACGTGTGTGGGGCGAGCGGTAATATCATCGTGGATTTGATTGACGAATGTCATGCGCGCATTATGCGCTTTTTGTATGAAACCGGCATCAGTCTCTTCAGACAAGACGCTGGCGCATCGCGAACAACTGCTACAGCGCGGTGCGCTGGCGGATGGCGGCGACCAGCGTGCCTTCGTCCAGGTAGTCAAGCTCGCCGCCCACCGGCACGCCGTGGGCAAGACGCGTCACCTTCACCGGCAGGTGTTGCAGCATGTCGGTGATGAAATGCGCCGTGGTCTGGCCGTCGACGGTGGCGTTGAGCGCGATGATGACTTCCGCGACCGCCGGGTCCGCCGCCCGCTCCGTCAGCGACGCCAGATTGAGGTCATCCGGTCCGACGCCGTCGAGCGGCGACAGCACGCCGCCCAGCACGTGGTAACGGGCGTTCAGCGCCGCCGCCCGCTCCAGCGCCCACAGGTCGGAGACGCTCTCCACCACGATCAGCACGGCCGGATCGCGGCGCGGATCCTGGCAGATGGCGCAGGGAACGCTGGTGTCGACATTGCCACAGACTGTGCAGGTCACCACCCGGTCGGCGACCACGCGCACGGCGTCGGCCAGCGGCGCCAGCAACGCCTCGCGCTTGCGGATCGGATGCAGCGCCGCCCGCCGCGCCGAGCGCGGCCCCAGCCCCGGCAGACGCGCCAGCAACTGGATGAGACGTTCAAGTTCGGGACCGGTTGATGAAGCCATGATGCCCTGATGAATGGCGCCGGAGCGCTCCGTAAAGGGCCGGAACGCCATCCGGCCGGATTGAAGTGTCGCCGTCGGCCATATGAACTCAACGCCCGCCGCCCTTGCGCCTCGTCCGGGGGGCTGTCGCCCTTGCGTCGTTCAGCGCCGCTGGCGTGTTTTCCGGCGTCCGCCGCCGAGCCGGCTGGCGGCTTCCAGCCAGCGGCTGAAATCATGCATGTTCTGTTGCACATAGCCCTGCAAATGGCGCACGCCGCCTTCCAGCGCCTCCCGCTGGGCCCCTGTCAGGTCCTCGCCCTCCAGCGCATGGCGCAGGTTCATGATGTCCTGCCGCCATTCCCGCGCCGCCTGGGCCAGCCAGACCGCCTGGGTCAGGGCCGTCGCCATCCGCGTGCGGTCGGTGTCCGGCGGCGGACCGGGACGGGCGACTGCGGCGAGGGCGTGGTTCAGCGCCATATGGGCGGCTTCCAGCCGGTAGACGAGCGCCACGTCCAGCGTCTCGCTGGCGGCGTATGTCTCATGCAACTCGCGCGCGATCGCCAGCATGTCGGTGGCAGCCGCGCGCAACCGCCGGCGGGCGCGGGGGCTGAACGGCGCCAGCCATGCGGCCGCGGCTTTGAACCACCGCGCTGGCCGGGCCAGCATGCGCCGCGCCAGGGCCCGGGCGCGCGCCGTCCCGCTCGTGCGTCGCGCCGCTCCAGGGCCCGGCCGCGCCGGCGCCGGCTGGCGGCGCAAGGCGCGTCGGGGGGCCAGGTCACGCCGCGCCACGGCTGCCCTGCTCAGAACAGCTTCATGCCCGGGGGCAGCGGCAGTCCCTTGGTCAGGTCCTGCATGCGGTCCTGCACCAGCTTCTCGCCCTTGGCGCGCGCGTCGTTGACGGCGGCCACCACCAGATCCTCGATAATTTCCTTCTCGTCCGGATTGAGCAGCGAGGCGTCGATGTGCACGGCGCGCATGACGCCCTTCGCCGTCATCCGCACGGTGACGGCGCCGCCGCCAGCAGCCCCGTCAACCTCCAGATTCTCCATCTCGGACTGGGCGTCCGCCAGCTTCTGCTGCATCGCCTGGGCCTGCTTCATCAGCCCCATCAGATCACGCATGTCACTCCCTCCTGAAAGCGGCGCCAACCGGCGCCAGCGGCCAGGCGACCTGGTTTCAATCGTCGAATTCGCCCGCGCCGTCGCTGTCGTCGGCGAAAGGCGCATCCACGTCTGCTGCGTCCTCTTCCCCGGCCGTGGCGCGCACGTCAATCACATCGACGATCTGCGCCCCGGGAAACCGGTCGAGCACGGCGCGCACCAGCGGATGCGCGGCGGCGTCGGAGTGGCGTTCGGCCTTCGCGGCGGCGCGCCGCTGCTGGATGGTGTCCTCGCCCGGCTTCGATGAGATGGCCACGACCCAGCGTCGCCCGGTCCATTCCTGCAAGCGTCCGGACAGCTCGGAGGCGAGGTTGCGGCTGGCGTTCTCCGCCAGGGCGAACTCGATGACGCCGTCCTCGAACCGCACCAGGCGCACGTCGCGCTCCAGCGCCACCTTCAGGCCAATGTCGCGCCTGTCGCCGGCCAGCGCCACCAGGTCCTCGAACCGGGCGATGCGCACCTGCGGGGTGGACCTGGGCGCGGCTTCGGCCGGCGCCGCCATGGCCGGGGCTGGCTGGCTGGAAACCAGTTGCATGCTGGCGCCGGGGGGGGGCGGGCCGCCAGCGCGCGCCCGCACGCCGTCATCAGGGCCCATCCCGCCGCCACTGCGATCGTCGTTCTGGCCCACGGCCCGGGCCATCGCCTGCGCGCCGCCGCCAGGGCCGCCCCCAACGCCGCCGCCGCCCCCGATGGCGCCGGAGCCGGATTGGCCGGCGGCCGGGGCGCTGTCGCGCAGCATGCGCAGGGCTTCGTCCGGCGTCGGCAGGTCAGAAGCGTAGGCGAGCCGCACCAGGGCCATTTCGGCCGCGGCGAGCGGGCGGAAGCTGTCCTGCACCTCCGGCATGGCCTTCAGCAGCATCTGCCAGGCCCGCGACAGGGCGCGCAGGGAAAGCCTTTCGGCCAGATCAGCGCCGCGGATGCGCTCGGCCTCGGTCAGCGACGGGTCCTTCGCGGCGTCGGGAACCAGTTTCAGCCGCGTGACCAGATGGGTGAAGCTGGCCAGTTCCGACATCACCACCGCCGGGTCGGCGCCGGCGTCATACTGTTCCTGCAACTGGCCAAGGCTGGCCGGCAGGTCGCCGCGCATCACCGCTTCGAACAGGTCGATGACGCGGCCGCGATCGGCCAGGCCCAGCATGGCGCGCACGGTTTCAGCGCTCACGTGGCCGGCGCCATGGGCGATGGCCTGGTCGAGCAGCGACAGGGAATCGCGCACCGAGCCTTCCGCCGCCCGGGCGATCTGCGCCAGGGCCTCGTCTTCCGCCGTCACCTGCTCGGCCGCGCAGATGCGGGCGAGATGCGCCGCCAGCACCGGCGCCTGCACCCGTCTGAGGTCGAAGCGCTGGCAGCGGGAGAGGATCGTCACCGGCACCTTGCGGATTTCGGTGGTGGCGAAGATGAACTTGGCGTGCGGCGGCGGCTCTTCCAGCGTCTTCAGGAAGGCGTTGAACGCCCCCGTCGACAGCATGTGCACCTCGTCGACGATGTAGACCTTGTAGCGGGCCGACACCGGGGCGTAACGCACCGAATCGTTGAGCTGGCGAATATTGTCGACGCCGTTGTTGGAGGCCGCGTCGATCTCCATGACGTCGATGTGCGCGCCATCGATGATCTGCTGGCAGTGCACGCCGGGCCGGGTCAGATGGATGGTCGGCCCGCCAGAGCCGTCAGGCGTTTCATAGTTGAGCCCGCGCGCCAGGATGCGCGCCGTGGTGGTCTTGCCGACGCCGCGCACGCCGGTCAGCATCCACGCCTGGGGGATGCGCCCGGTCTCGAAGGCGTTGGACAGGGTGCGCACCATGGCTTCCTGGCCGATCAGGTCGTCGAAACTGCGCGGCCGGTATTTCCGCGCCAGCACCCGGTATCCGGCCGCGTTGGCCGCGGGCTGGCTGGCGGCGGGCGGTGCGGCAAGCGGGGCGGCTTGCTGCGCGGCGAAACCCGGCAGGCCAGGAGCACTGGCGGCGGTATCGGCTGCATCGCCTGCCTGGACCTGGGGCGCGGTGTCTGGCGAATCGGTCGGCGAATTGGTCATGGGCGCCTGTGCTTCTCCTCGACTGCGCGGCCGCCGGTTATCCGGCCGTTGTGGCGGGAGCGGCCAGGGCAGGGCGGACGTCGCCGTGCGTGTCCTTGCTATCACGAAAGCCCTGTCCGATGCGAACCATCGTCGCCGGTGGGCGCCGGCTGCCCGCTTCACGCGGCTTTTGCGGCGCGCCGGCGCCATGACCCGCCGGGCGCGCGCCGGGCCAAAAGGTCATCAGGCCGGGCCGGAGGTCATCAGACTGTATGGATAGCGGAATTGCAGGTCCGCCGCATGGGCGCATGTCTCCGGCCCCGCTGGAGCCGCTGGCGCGCCGTTGCGCATGCGAACGCCGGCGCCGCCTGACATGGCTGGCGCCGCCGCGGCGGAGCGCCAAGGTGGGAGGCTGAACGGAGACCCGCCCGATGCTCGTTAGGGCTGCTTCCTTCCGGACCTGACCCGGTTGGCGAGTGGAACGTCCAACGCCAACCTCCCGCCGCGTATATCGGGCAAAGCGACGTCACATGCAAGGGCGCCGGGGCGGGATGCGACGATCATCCCCGACTCAGTCCCGCCTGGCGAGCCCTGCCGGCGTCGGCGGCGTTTGCATCGGCGCGGCAGGCGCGGGATAACCGTCCGTGTCCAGAATAACCCGCCAGGGAGGCTTCCCCATGCACGACAACGCGACCGGCTCCGCCAGCGCTGGCGGGACCGAAGCCGGCTTCCAGCTTGATTCCCGCCTCGCCGGCGATTGCGGCGTCATTGGCGACCTGCCCCTGTCGCGCGTATTGCTGATGAATGACAGCCGTTATGACTGGCTGATCCTGGTTCCCCGTCGCGCTGGCGTTGCCGAGCTGATCGACCTCGACGCTGACGCCTACGCCGCGCTGTCCGGTGAAATACGGGCGGTCAGCGAGGCGGTTCGCCGCCACGCCGCGCCGTTCAAACTCAATGTGGCGGCGCTGGGCAACATGGTCCGGCAACTGCATGTGCACATCATAGCCCGGCGGGAAGGCGACGCGGCCTGGCCCGGTCCGGTCTGGGGCGCCGGCCTGATCGAGCCCTATGGCGAGGACGCCCTGACGCAGGCCTGCGCCCGCTGGCGCGGCGCGCTGGGCCTGCCAGGCTGATGCGTTTTTCTCATCCGCGGTCCGCGCGCCAACCTCTTGCTGCGTGACGCCGGCGCCATAGGCTACCGCCCGCGCGCCGGGAAAAACGCCAGCCGGGCTGCGCGGATTTTTCTCTGAAGCCGAACAAAACTGAATGGAACAGTCCGGGAGACCCCATGGCCACCGATATCGATAACCGGCGTGACGGCGCGTTGCGGCCCGAACTCTCCGCCCGGGTGGGCTACGCCACCAATCCGCTGGTGCGCCACTCCGAGCGGCGCGACGACGACGCCCGCATGACCAGCTTCCGCGCCTCCCAGGACGCCATCGCCTGCATCATCGTCGGCGACCGGCCGGTGATCAAAAGCGGCCCTGGCGGGCGGCCCGATCCGTGGTTCTCGCTCGATGAGGTGTTCCGGCTCGGCGAGCCGCGCGAGCTGCCGTTTCTCGGCACGCTGAACGAGCGGCCGGTGTTCCTCGCCATCCATCCCCAGGAATTTGGCGAGAAGCTCCAGGGCTACAGTGATCTGGTGGTGGCCGATCTGCGGGCGATGGCCATGCAGGGCGCCCTGCCGCCGGAGGAGATGGGCGTGCTGGGCGAGGCCAAGGGGCTCGCCTACTGGCACCAGCGCCACCGCTTCTGCTCCAATTGCGGCGCGCCGAGCCGCATGGTGTCGAGCGGCTGGCGGCGCGATTGCGACGCCTGCAAGGCCCAGCATTTCCCGCGCACCGATCCGGTGGTGATCATGCTCGCCGTGCGCGGCGATGAATGCCTGATGGGCCGGCAGCCGCAATTTCCGCGCGGCATGTATTCATGTCTCGCCGGCTTCGTCGAGCCGGGCGAAACCATCGAGGACGCGGTGCGGCGCGAGATCATGGAGGAGGCGGGGGTGCCCCTGGGCGCGGTGCGCTATCTCGCCTCGCAGCCCTGGCCGTTCCCCGGCTCACTGATGATCGGTTGCGTCGGCGAGGCCCTGTCGGCCGACATCGTCGTTGACAGGACCGAGCTCGACGACGCCCGCTGGTTCAGTCGCGACGAAGCGCGGCTGATGCTGGCGGGAAGGCATCCGGGCAGGCTGTTCGTTCCGCCGCCGATGGCGATTGCTCACCACGTGCTCGCCGCGTTTGCGCGCGGTGAGACGGGCTGACGCTGCCGTTCCAGAACGCCAGGTCGTCCAGGCTCTCCCAGCGCAGGCGCAGCGCCGGGAGGCCCTTGCAGCCCCGGGTCGGCGCGGTGTCGACGATATCGCCGCCGATGGCGCGGAAGAACACGATTGCGACCACATTGCGCTCCGGCGCCCACAGGCTGACGCTGCCGTGGCCGCGGGCCTTCAGGTCGCAGGCCATCAGACCCATCAGCCGGGTCCCGACGCCCCGGCACTGCATGGACTTCAGCACCAGGATGTCGAGAATGACGCCCTCGCCGTCGGTCGCGCCGCAGGCGCCGGCCCCAATGATCTGGCCGTCCGCTTCCGCCACGAACACGCTGACGCCCGCGTCCGACAGGCGCTGCGTCCAGCGGGCCAGATAGTCGCCGGACGACCTGGGACCCAGGTCGCGGTCCGCGACGAGGCCGCGCCAGGTTTCACGATGCGCGGCGGCGTGCGCCGCCGCAATGCCGGCGGCGTCGGTCGCCAGGGCGGGCCGGTAATAAACGCGCATGGCGTGCTCCTTTCCCAGGTGCATCTGTTGTCGTGGCGGCCTTCCAACCAGGAATGACGCCGGGGGCGACGTCGGCGATGTGGTCGGGGAGGCGCCGGCCAATGTCAGGCGGCGTCTTTCCCGCCGGGCAAACAGTCAGCCCCGTCACCTGTCAGTTGCGACAACCTGCCCGCCGACAACGGCGACAAAACGACGGTTCGGGGCGGAAACAGGGCGATTACGTGTTCCACACACCCAATCCGTTAATCCGCCGGGCCGGCTGTTCCGGCCGGAAGGCGGGCTTCATCCGGGTTTCGCGGGCCGCCGCCCGTCCAGGGCCGCGGCTGGCGTGAAACATGGAAAAACCCGCGAACCTCGATGGCTCGCGGGCTGTCTGCGCCATTTGCATGACAGGGGTGTGACGCCGGGCCGTCTCTCCCGTCAGGCCGCTTATTCGGCGGCGATCGCCCGCAGTTCGTCGCGATAGGGCGCGGCTGGATAAACGCCGAGAATGCGCAACTCGCGGGAGAAGAAGCCCAGTTCTTCCAGGGCGTTCTTCACGCCCCGGTCGTCCGGGTGCCCTTCCACTTCCGCATAGAACTGGGTGGCGGCGAACTGGCCTTCGAGCTGGTAGCTCTCCAGCTTGGTCATGTTGACGCCGTTGGTGGCGAAACCGCCCAGCGCCTTGTAGAGCGCCGCCGGCAGGTTGCGCACCCGGAAGACGAAGCTGGTGATGGTGGGGCCTTCGCCGGCCTTCGGCCACCTGGGCTCGCGCGACAGGATAATGAAGCGCGTGGTGTTGTGCGCCTCGTCCTCCACGTCCTCGGCAAGGATATTCAGGCCATAGACCTCGGCGGCCAGGCGCGGCGCGAGGGCGCCGCGCGTGGGATCCTTCCATTCCGCCACTTCGCGCGCCGCGCCGGCGGTGTCGCCGGTGATCACCGCCTTCAGGCCAAGCTCACGGATGATGCGGCGGCACTGCCCGATGGCGTGCACATGGGTGTAGACGCTGGTGAGCTGGTCGATCTTCGCGCCCGGCAGCCCCATCAGCTGGAAACGGATCGGCAGGAAGTGCTCGCCAATGATGTGCAGACCTGAAAGCGGCAGCAGATGGTGAATGTCGGCGACGCGGCCGGCGATCGAATTCTCGATCGGAATCATGCCGAATTCCGCCGCGCCGTCCTTCACCGCGTTCAGGGCGTCGTCGAAGGTGGGGCAGGGCAGGGTGTCGCGGTCGGGAAACACTTCCCGGCTGGCGATCTGCGAATTGGCGCCGTGCTCGCCCTGAAAGGAAATCAGTCGCGAGCCGCGGGCGGTGTCTGTCTCGGAAGCCGGGGCGTCGTGCGCGCCGGGCGTTGCGCCGGTCATGATCTCTCCAGTCAACAGGGTCGCGTCGGCGCCGCGTTACAGCCGCGCAAAATATGTCCAATTGAGGATGCGGTCGCGAAATTGCGCGTCGCTGGCTACGGACGGGCCGCCAGCACGGCCCGCGCCCGCTCCAGATCATGGGGCGTATCAACCCCGAGGGGCACATCGTCGACCACGACGATGTCGATCCGCATGCCCGCCTCAAGCGCCCGCAACTGCTCCAGGTTTTCGCGCCGCTCCAGCGGCGACGGCGGCAGGGCGATGAAACGCTGCAGCGCGTCGCGTCGCCAGGCGTAGAGGCCGATGTGGTGCAGCAACGGTCCCTCGCCCCACGGGGCGGTGGCCCGGGTAAAATAAAGCGCCCGCAGCCGGCCTGGCGCCAGCTGCGTCCCTACCGCCTTCACCACCGAGGGTTCGGTCCGCTCTTCCGCGCGGGTGATGACGGCGGCGAGGGTGGCGATATCCACAGCCTGATCGGCCAGCGGCGCCAGCGCGGCGGTGATGATCGCCGGATTGATGGTGGGCAGATCGCCCTGCACGTTCACGATCACATCGTGTCGTCCGTCCGGGTCGATGGCCTGCAACGCTTCATGAATCCGGTCAGAACCGGACGGATGATCCGCCCGGGTCATCACCGCGGTTCCGCCAGCCTTTGCAACGGCTTCGGCGATCCCTGGCGTGTCGGTGGCGACCACCACGGGACCCACGTCCGCCTCCTGCGCCCGGCGCATGACCTGAACGATCATCGGGGCGCCGGCGATGTCGGCCAGCGGCTTTCCGGGAAGGCGGCTGGACGCCATCCGCGCGGGAATGAGAACGAGGGGCTGGATCATGATTTGGAACGGCGTCAAAAAGTAGCAAAGAGCGTTTCACCTATACGAGTTGCGTTCGCCGCGTCAAAGCGGTTAATCATCGCCCCAAAGCTCCGCCTGCGGGGCGCCGTCCTTATCCAGATCACGCCTTGCGGAGTCGCCGTTTATGGATTCCTTCGAGCTTAACAAGATTGCCGGCGCGGTTCTGGGCACTCTCATGTTCGTGCTTGGGCTGAATATCGTCACCGAGAAACTGTTTGAGAACCATGCGCCGAAGGTTCCGGGGTATGATCTGCCGCAGGCGGCCGAGGCGTCGGCTGGCGGCGCGGCCCCAGCGGCCAAGGCGGCGACGCCGCTCCCCGTGCTGCTGGCCAAGGCTGACGCCGCCAAGGGCGAAAAGGCCATCGCCAAGTGCAAGACCTGCCACAGCTTCGAGAAGGGCGGCCCCAACAAGATCGGTCCCGATCTTTATGGCGTGCTCGGCCGCCAGGTGGCCCATCATGAAGGCTTCGCCTATTCCAAGGGCATGAAGGAACACGGCGGTTCGTGGAATTTTGAGAACCTCAACGAGTTCCTGACCAACCCGAAGAAGGTCGTGCCGGGCACCCTGATGAACTTCGCCGGCGTTCCCAAGGAAGAAGAGCGCGCCGACATTCTGGCTTACCTGAATACGCTGTCCGACAGCCCGCTGCCGGCGCCAAAGGTCGAGGCGGCTCCGGCTGGCGACGCGGCGCCGGCCCAGGAGCCCGCCAAGGAACCTGCCAAAGAACCTGCGAAGCACTGAGTTTGGGCAGTTCCAGGCTCCCGCTGGCGAGCACACCGACAGAAAACGATCGAGCCGGGCATTGCGCCCGGCTTTTTCATGTGCGCGGCGTGGGGGCGCGCATGGAAGGTCGCTTTCCGGCCAAATTTTGCGGGCCTGCTTGTTGGATCGTTTGTTGCTGGGGATATTAAATCCTTTTTGGATAATAGCGCCGATTCTGCTGGCGTTACGCCTGAAACGTTGCCCGGCGCCGCCTGTTAACCAACGCCGCTGCTTGACGTAACGACAGGTCGGCGCCGCCAACACCGGAGAAACCTGTGCCCGAATCCAGGCCCGCCAGGAAGCCAGATGCCCTGCAATCCGCGCCGCCCGCGTCTCAGGAAACAGGGGTAGCCTGGGCGCCGGTTACCCGCCGCGTCGCCCTGTTTGGCGTGGCTTCGGCGGCGCTGATTGCCGGGTTCTGGCGCGCCGGCGCGGCGCAGGCGGCGCAAAAGCTGCAGGACAGGGCGCAGGAGGGCGCGCCGGCGGCCGCCGAAGCCGGGCCGCAATGGCGCCATGCGCTGTCCCTGATGGGGCAGCCGAAGTATGGCGCGGATTTCACGCATTTTGACTACGTCAATCCGGCGGCGCCGAAAGCCGGCGTTGTCCGTTTCGGCTCCCAGGGCGGGTTCGACAGCTTCAACCTGGCTGTCGCCGGCGTGAAGGGGGAGGTGGAAGACCGGCTCACCCTGATCTACGACCAGCTGATGGAGCCTTCGCTTGACGAGGTGAACACCGAATACGGCCTGATCGCGGAGGCGGCGCGCCACGCGGAGGATTATTCCTGGGCCAGCTATCGCCTGCGCCCGCAGGCGCGCTGGCATGACGGGCGGCCGGTAACGGTCGAGGACGTGATTTTCAGTTTCGGCAGCCTCAAGAAGCTGAGCCCGCACTACGCCGCCTACTGGCGCGATGTGAGCGCGGCGGAGAAAACCGGCCCGCGCGAGGTGACCTTCCGCTTCGCGACGACGGGCAATCGCGAGCTGCCGCAGATCATCGGCCAGTTGCCTGTGCTGCCGAAACACTGGTGGGAGGGGACCGACGCCAGCGGCCGCAAGCGCGACATCGCCGCGACGACGCTGGAGCCGCCGCTGGGCTCCGGGCCCTACCGCATCAAGGCGTTCGACGCCGGCCGCTGGTGCGAATACGAACGGGTGAAGGACTATTGGGGTGAAAAACTCCCCAGCCGCGTCGGCATGTACAACTTCGATGCGGTGCGCGTTGATTATTACCGCGACATCACCGTGCTGTTCGAGGCGTTCAAGGCTGACCAGTTCGATTTTCGCACCGAGAACGTCGCCAAGAACTGGGCCACGGGTTACGACTTCCCGGCGGTGCGCGAGAAGCGGGTCATACTGGAGGAGTTCCCCCAGCGCAGCGCCGGCGTGATGCAGGCGTTCGTTTTCAATATGCGCCGGCCGCAGTTTCAGGATGAGCGCGTGCGCCGGGCCCTGAATTATGCCTTCGACTTCGAGGAAGTGAACCGCACGCTGTTTTTTGGCCAGTACAAGCGCATTGATTCCTATTTCTCCGGCACGGAGCTGGCCTCCTCCGGCCTGCCGCACGGCCTGGAGAAGGAAATTCTGGAAAGCGTGCGCGACGAGATTCCGGCCAGCGTCTTCACCGAGGTTTACAAAAACCCCGTCGCCGGTTCGCAGGAGGCGTTCCGCGCCAATCTGCGCGAGGCGCACCGGCTGCTGGGCGAAGCGGGCTGGGAGCTGAAGGGGCGCAATCTGGTCAACAGCAAGACCGGCGCGGCCTTCGTCATCGAGTTCCTCAGTTTCGACGCCACCTTCGAGCGTTACGTCCTGCCCTATCAGAACGCCCTGAAGCGGCTGGGCATGAATGTCAGTCTGCGCGTCGTCGACGCCACCCAGTACCAGAACCGCATGCGCGCCTTCGACTTTGACGCCGTTACCTTCCTGTGGCCGGAATCCCTGTCGCCGGGCAATGAGCAGTGGAATTTCTGGGGCTCGGAAGCGGCGAAGCGCCCAGGCTCCATGAATGTCGCCGGCATCAGCGATCCCGGCGTCGACGCGCTGATCCGCAAGGTGGTCTACGCCACGACGCGTGAGGAGCTGGTGGCCGCGACGCGGGCGTTGGACCGGGTGCTGCTGCACCACAATTACGTCGTGCCGCAATGGACCTACAATTTCCAGCGTACAGCGCGCTGGAACCGTTTTGGCCGTCCGCAAACCATGCCCGAATATGGCGCGGCGGCGTTTCCGACCATCTGGTGGTGGGACGAGGCGCTGGCGGCGAAGACCGGCGGGCGGCGCTGATGACCGTCGGGGCGGCCGACCAACGGGCGGAGGCGCGACGATGATCGGTTATATCCTGCGCCGCCTGCTGCTGATGATTCCGACCATCCTGGGCATCATGCTGATCTCGTTCGTGCTGGTGCAGTTCGCGCCGGGCGGCCCGGTGGAGCGGGTGATCGCCCAGTTGCAGGGCACGGACGCCGGCGCCACCTCGCGCATCTCGGGCGGCGGCGGCGGCGATTTCGCCTCGTCGGCGTCGGCGGACAGCAGCTATCGCGGCGCCCAGGGGCTCGACCCGGAGTTCATCAAACAGCTGGAGGCGCAGTTCGGCTTCGACAGGCCGGCGCCGGAGCGCTTTCTCAAGATGATCCGGGATTACGCCCGCTTCGATTTCGGCAAGAGCTATTTTCGCGACACGCCGGTGGTCGACCTGATCCGCGAAAAGCTGCCGGTGTCGATCTCGCTCGGCCTGTGGATGTTGTTGCTGTCCTACGCCGTGTCGATTCCGCTGGGCGTCGCCAAGGCGGTGCGCGACGGCACGCGCTTCGACGCCTGGACGTCGGTGGTGGTCATCGTTGGCTACGCCATTCCTGGCTTCCTGTTCGCCATCCTGCTGATCGTGCTGTTCGCCGGCGGCTCGTTCTTCCAGATTTTTCCGTTGCGCGGCCTCACCTCCGACAATTGGGCGCAGCTCAGCCTGGGCGGCAAGGTCGCCGACTATTTCTGGCACCTCGTGCTGCCCATCACCTCCATGGCGCTCGGCGCCTTCGCCACCTCGACGCTGCTGACCCGCAACTCGTTCCTTGACGAAATCCGCAAGCAATACGTGCTCACCGCGCGAATGAAGGGGCTGACCGAGCGCCGGGTGCTGTATGGTCACGTGTTCCGCAACGCCATGCTGATCGTCATCGCCGGCCTGCCCGGCGCATTCATTGGCGCATTTTTTGCCGGATCACTGCTCATCGAAACCATCTTCTCGCTCGACGGCCTTGGTCTGCTGTCGTTCGAATCGATCATCAACCGCGATTACCCGACGGTGTTCGCCTCGCTCTACATCTTCTCGCTGCTCGGCCTGGTGGTGAACCTGATTTCCGACCTGACCTACGCCTGGATCGATCCGCGCATCGACTTCGCGGCGCGGGAGGCTTGAGCATGGCCGGAGCCGAACCCGTTCTCTCCGCCGCCGCATCGCCCGCCGCCGCGCCCGCCATCGTCGCGCCGTCCCTGCCGCGCAGCCGCTTCGTCAGCCTGTCGCCGCTCAATCGCCGGCGCCTGCGCAATTTCCGCGCCCACCGGCGCGGCTGGTGGTCGCTGTGGATTTTCCTCGTCCTGTTCGTGCTGGCCCTGTGCGCCGAACTGATCGCCAACGACCGGCCGATCCTCGCCTCCTACAAGGGTGAGCTGCTGTTTCCCGCCTTCGTGCACTACCCGGAGGAGAAGTTCGGCGGCTTCCTCGCGGTTACCGATTATCGCGACCCGGCCATTGCCGATGAGATCAGGGCCCATGGCTGGATGATCTGGCCGCCAATCCGCTTCTCCTACAATACCCAGAACCTCAACCTGCCGACGCCGGCGCCGTCGCCGCCCACCTGGCTGCTTAGCGAGGCGCAGTGCAAGGCGGCGGCGGAAAAGGCGGGGCGGACCGTGAGCGGCAACCCCTGCCGCGACATTGAATGGAACTGGCTGGGCACGGACGACCAGGGCCGCGACGTGCTGGCGCGGCTGATTTACGGTTTCCGCATTTCGGTGCTGTTTGGCCTGTCGCTGGCGGCGCTGTCGTCGGTCATCGGCGTCGCCGCCGGCGCCGTGCAGGGCTTTTTCGGCGGCTGGACCGACCTGATCTTCCAGCGCTTCATCGAGATCTGGACAGCGATCCCGTCGCTGTATCTGCTCATCATCCTCTCGGCCGTCATCACCCCCAGCTTCTTCGTGCTGCTTGGCATATTGCTGCTGTTTTCCTGGGTGGCGCTGGTGGGCGTGGTGCGGGCGGAGTTCCTGCGCGCCCGCAATCTGGAATATGTCCGCGCCGCCCGGGCGCTCGGCCTCGGCAGCGGCCGCATCATGTTCCGCCACATGCTGCCCAACGCCATGGTGGCGACGCTGACCTTCCTGCCATTCATCCTCAACGGCGCCATCACCACGCTGACGTCGCTGGACTTTCTGGGCTTTGGCCTGCCGCCGGGCTCGCCGTCGCTGGGCGAGATGCTGGCCCAGGGCAAGGGCAATCCCGAGGCGCCCTGGCTTGGCCTTTCCGGCTTCTTCGTCATCGCGCTGATGTTGTCGCTGTTGATCTTCATCGGCGAGGCGGTGCGCGACGCCTTCGATCCGCGAAAGGCTCCGGCATGAGCGCGCCCAACGCATCAACGGCCCCCCTGTTGCAGGTGCGCGGCCTCAGAACCGCCTTCCGCCAGGACGGCCAGACCAGCATGGCCGTCGATGGCGTCTCGTTCGATCTGGCGCGCGGCGAAACCCTGGCGCTGGTGGGTGAGTCGGGCTCCGGCAAATCAGTCACCGCCATGTCGATCCTGCGGCTGCTGCCCTATCCGGCGGCCAGCCATCCGGGCGGCGAGGTGCTGTTTCGCGGCAAGGACCTGTTGACGGCCAGCGACGCTGACCTGCGCGCCGTGCGCGGCAATGACATCACCATGGTGTTTCAGGAGCCGATGACCTCGCTCAACCCGCTGCATACGGTGGAAAAGCAGGTTGGTGAAATCCTGGCCCTGCACAAGGGCCTGCGCGGCAAGGCCGCCCGCGCCCGCATTATCGAGCTGCTGGAGCTGGTGGGCGTCCGCCAGCCGGCCGAGCGCCTCTCCGCCTACCCGCACCAGCTGTCCGGCGGCCAGCGCCAGCGCGTCATGATCGCCATGGCCCTGGCCAACGAGCCGGACCTGCTGATCGCCGACGAGCCGACGACGGCCCTCGACGTCACCGTGCAGGCGCAGATCCTGGCGCTGCTCGCGGACCTGAAGCAGCGGCTCGGCATGGCCATGCTGTTCATCACCCACGACCTGGGCGTCGTCCGGCGCATCGCTGACAATGTCTGCGTGATGACCGGCGGCCAGATCGTGGAACGCGGCCCGGTCGCCGACGTGTTCGCCGCGCCGCAGCACCCTTACACCCGCAAGCTTTTGCAGGCCGAGCCAAAGGGTGAAGCCGCGCCGGTCGCCGCCAACGCGCCGGTGGTGGTGGAGGCGGGGCCGGTCAAGGTGTGGTTCCCGATCCGCAAAGGTTTCCTGCGCCGCGTCACCGGCCACATCAAGGCGGTGGACGGGGTGTCGATACGCCTGCGTCAGGGCGAAACCCTGGGCGTCGTTGGCGAATCCGGTTCGGGGAAGACCACGCTCGGCCTGGCGCTGCTGCGCCTCATCCAGTCCGATGGGCCGATCGTCGTCCTCGGTCAGCGCATTGACGGCGTTGGCGCGCGCCAGCTCCGCCCCCTGCGCCAGCGGATGCAGGTGGTGTTTCAGGACCCCTACGGCTCCCTGTCGCCCCGCATGTCGGTGGCGGAAATCATCGCCGAGGGCCTGCTGGTGCAGCAACCCGGCATGCCGTTGGCGACCCAGCGCCAGAAGGTGGCGGAGGCGTTGCACGAGGTTGGCCTCGACCCGGCGACCATGGACCGCTATCCGCACGAATTCTCCGGCGGCCAGCGCCAGCGCATCGCCATCGCCCGGGCCATGGCGCTGGAGCCGGCCTTCGTCATCCTCGATGAACCGACCTCCGCCCTCGACATGTCGGTGCAGGCGCAGATCGTCGACCTGCTGCGTGATCTGCAACGGCGCAAGAACCTGTCCTACATCTTCATCAGCCATGACCTGAAGGTGGTGAAGGCCCTGGCCAACACCATCATGGTGATGCAGAACGGCGTGGTGGTGGAGCAGGGGCCGGCAAGCGACATCTTCGCTGCCCCCAAAACCGACTATACCCGGGCGCTGTTTGCGGCGGCGTTCAACATCGACGCCGCGCCGGCGGCGGACGTTGCTGGCGCCGGCGCCGCATAGGGCCAGGAAAGCGCCCATCCGCCGCTGGTCAGGCCGGCGCGCCGCCCGGGCGTTCCGCAATAGCCATCAGCCGTTGCGCCACCGGCCGCACCGGTCCTCCCGCCGTCATGCCAGCGCCTGCCGCCGCCGCCCACGCCTTTTCCGCAGCCGCCGGCCAAGCAGGGCGGTCTGACAGAACCGCCCGGCCGTATGGCGGGTGTTCCCCTCACGCCTCCCGCAGCCGCAGCAGCCGCAGCGCATTGGCGGTGACCAGCACGGTCGCCCCGGTGTCGGCGAGGATCGCCATCCACAGCGGCGTCTCGCCGAACAGGGTGGTGACCAGGAACACGGCTTTCAGCCCCAGGGCGATCACCAGATTCTGGCGGATGTTGCCCATGCCGGCGCGGGCGAGGCGGATCAGGCTGGCGACGTCGCCGATGCGGTTGCGCAGCAGCGCCGCGTCGGCGGTTTCCAGCGCCACGTCCGTGCCGCCGCCCATGGCGACGCCGACGGCAGCGGCGGCCAGCGCCGGGGCGTCGTTGATGCCGTCGCCGACCATCGCCACCGGGCCAGCCTGTTGCAGGCGGTCGATGGCGGTGAGTTTGTCGCCCGGCAGCAGCTCCGCCTGAACCGCCAGGCCCAGCTTCGCGCCAATGGCGGCGGCGGTGCGGGCGTTGTCGCCGGTCAGCATCACCGGGGTGACGCCAAGCGCCTTCAGCGCCGCCACGCCGGCGACGGCGTCATCGCGCGGCTCGTCGCGCAGGGCGATCAGCGCCAGCGCCACACTGTCCTCGCTGACCACCACCACCGTCTTGCCGTCGCTTTCCAGCTGCGTCACAAGCGCGTCCGCGCTGGCGGGCAGGGCGCCGGCCTCGCGCGCCTGGCGGGGCGAGCCCACGGTCACCAGGCCGCTGTCGAGCCGGCCGGAAACGCCCTTGCCGGCCGTCGCCGCGCTGCCGTCCAGGGTGCGTGGAATGGCGAGCCCGCGCGCTTGCGCTTCGGTGATGATGGCGAGGCCCAGCGGATGGTTTGAGCCCGTTTCCACGGCCGCCGCTTTTGCAAGAGCAGCACTGAGCGCCGCCGCGTCGGTCTGCGCCGCGCCGCCGGGCGGAGCCACGTCGGTCACCCTGGGCTCGCCGCGCGTCAGCGTGCCGGTCTTGTCGAAGGCGATGGTCCGCACATGGGCCAGCGTTTCCAGCGTCGCGCCGCCCTTGGCCAGAAGGCCCCGCCGGGCGCCGTTGGCGATGGCGGCGGCGATGGCGGCGGGCGTCGAGATCACCAGCGCGCACGGGCAGGCGATCAGCAGCACCGCCAGGCCGCGATAGATCCAGGTTTCCCACGGCTGGCCGGCGAGCAGCGGCGGCAGCACTGCGACGAGCGCCGCGAAGCCCATGGCGGCGGGGGTATACCAGCGGCTGAAGCGGTTGATGAAGCGCTCGATCGGCGCCTTTTTCTCCTGCGCTTCCTCCACCATGGCGATAATGCGGGCGATGGTGTTGTCGGCGGCGGCGCTGGTGATGCGCACCCGCAGTTCGCCGGTGAGATTGATGGCGCCGGCGTAGATTTTGTCGCCGGCCCGGCGGGCCACGGGCGTCGATTCGCCGGTAACCGGCGCCTCATTCATGTCGGAGACGCCGCTGAGAATTTCGCCGTCGGACGGGGCGCGGTCACCCGGGCGCACCACCACCGTGTCGCCCACGGCCAGGGCGTCGGCGCCCACCGTTTCCAGCGTCCCGTTCCTGTCCCGCAACGCCGTGCGCGGCACGACGTCGAGCAACGCCGTGACGCCGGCCCGCGCCCGCCCGGCGGCGACGCCCTCCAGCATCTCGCCGATATTGAACAGAACGACGACGGCGGCGGCTTCGACCGATTCACCGATCCCCAGGGCGCCGACGGCGGCCACGACCAGCAGGGTTTCGATGGTGAATGGCAAGCCCGTCATTGCCCCTGCCCAGGCCCGGCGGGCGATGGGCGCCACCGCGATCAGGGTGGCGAGGCTCCAGACAGCGTGCGACCATGCAGGAACGGCCGAGGCGACGACGAACGCCGCCGCGACGATCGCCATGGCGAGCAGGGTCGGCCAGCTGCCCGCCGGCATCCACGCCGGCATCCGCGCGGCGAACCACGGCGGCGCCGTCTCCGGCGCATGGCTGTGGCCGAAATGGTCATCGCCATGCTCCCCGCCGTGATCGTCATGGGCGCGACCATGCGGATGGTCATGCCCATGATGATGCTCATGGCCATGGTCATGATCATGACCGTCGCCATCGCAGCACGGCGCGCGCGCGCGGGCAGTTGTCGCGGCGCCGGCCGGCTCCGGCCGCGCCGCATATCCCAGTCGTTTCAGTAGCGCGGCCACCTCGGCGGCGGCCGGTTGCGCCTCCGCCTCGATGGTCAGGCGCTGCAGGGCGACATTGACGGCGACGCCGGTGACGCCGGGCAGACGTTGCACCGCTGTCTCGATTTTCAGCGCGCAGGCGGCGCAATCCATGCCGTCGACGCGATAACGCCGGGTGGCGGCGGGCGCATTCATGGCTTCACCAGCTGGTAATTGTCCACTGCCGACATCACATAGGGCCTGTAGTCACTACAGGGTCAAGAGGCGGAAATGGCGGATTTCCCGGACAGCGGCGCGTGGTCGATTGGCGAACTGGCGAAGCGCGTCGGCAGCAATGTGGAGACGGTGCGCTATTATGAGCGCATTGGCGTCATGCCGCCGCCGGCGCGCAGCGCCGCCAATTATCGCGTCTACAGCGACGCCCATCTGCGCCGGCTCAGCTTCGTCATGCGCGCCAGGCGCCTGGGCTTCTCGCTGGAGCAGGTGCGGGCGCTGCTGGAGTTGTCCGGCCAGGCCAGCCAGCCCTGCGCCGGCGTGCATGACATCGCCCGCGCCCACCGCGACGAGATCGACCGCAAGATCGCCGACCTCACCGCCCTGCGCGCGGAGCTGGACGCGCTGCTTTCCCACGCCCATACCGGCGCCATCGCCGAGTGCCGCATCATCGAAGCCCTGTCGCCGCGCGACGCATGAGGCCGCAGCGGCAACGCCGCGTTTACCATCCGCCGCAACGCATCGGGCGGCTTTGTGAACCGGCCGGGCCGCGTTGTATTTCTGCAATCCGGTTGAGAGGAAAGGCAAAACGCCGCCGTCGCCCGTCAGGCGTTTCCCTTGCGACGGCCGGTAAGATTTGATTCAGGACAATCCTTAATCAGCGCGCAACGCCGCGTGGCTAGCGTTCCGCCCAAGCTGGCATGGCCAGAGTTTTCGGGGGAACCATATGATTTTGCGCGGTAGCCGCTCCAGCTCCCAGCCGCCGTCCCGTCTCACGGCCTCGGTCATCGAGCAGTTGCTGATCGCCACGCTCATCGCCGTGGCGATCGTCACCGCCGTGGGCACCATCCGCAACAGCCTGCCCGCCGCTGTCCAGGGCGTTGGCGAAAGCTACGCCGCGCGCTGACCTGGCGGCGGAACTGGGCTCCGGCGGCCAGAACGATTGTGCGGCCGTGCGCGGCGGGCGTAAGATGACCGGGCGAGGGCGTTGCCGCATCGCCGGCGACGCCTGAGCCTTTGATCCGCCGCCATCCTGTCCGGAAAGCGCCTATTGCTTTGCCGGACCACGTTCAGCCACGACAGCCAGGGATCGTTTGCGTGCCACTTCAACTGTTGCCTGCGCCGGAAGCCGCGGCGCTTCCCATCTGGTTCGTCACCACTTCCACCTGGGCGGACATCGCCGCCGGCCTGCCGGCCAGCGCCCGGGCCTTCGCCACGGCGCAGGAGTTCACCGGCGCCGCCGGCAAGGGGCTGTTGTTGCCGGGACCGGACGGGGCGATCTGCGCCGCCGTCTTTGGCGAGGAGGACGCCGGCTCCCGCCATGTCGATCCTTTCCTGGCCGGCGCGCTCTACGCCCTGTTGCCGGGCGGGACATGGCGCTTCGCCAACGCCCCGCGTGATCCGCAACTCGCCGTGCTGGCCATGGCGCTCGCCGGCTACGCCTTCAATCGCTACAAGGCGTCGGCAAAGGTCAAGGATGTGGCGCTGGCGACGCCCGATGGCGTCGATGCTGCTGAAATCGGCCGCATCGTCGACGGCGTCTTCCTGGCGCGCGACCTCATCAACACCCCGGCCAATGATCTGACGCCCGCCGACATGGAGCGGGCCGTGCTGAACCTGGCGGCCCGCTTCGGCGCGCGGGTGTCCGTCGTCACCGGCGACGATCTGCTGGTCAACAATTATCCGATGATCCACGCCGTGGGCCGCGCCTCGGCGACGGCGCCGCGCCTCATCGACATGGTCTGGGGCGAAACCGGCGCGCCGAAGGTGACGCTGGTCGGCAAGGGCGTCAGCTTTGACACCGGCGGCCTCGACATCAAGCCCTCATCGGCCATGCTGCTGATGAAGAAGGACATGGGCGGCGCCGCGGCGGCGCTGGCGGCGGCGCAGATGATCATGGCCGCCAACCTGCCGGTGCGGTTGCGCGTCATCATCCCGGCGGTGGAAAACGCCATTTCCGCCAACGCCTTCCGTCCGGGCGACGTGCTGCCGAGCCGCAAGGGCCTCACCGTGGAGATCGGCAACACCGACGCCGAGGGTCGGCTGATCCTCGCCGACGCCCTGGCCCTGGCCGATGAAGACGCGCCCGGGCTGCTGTTCGACTACGCCACGCTCACCGGCGCCGCCCGCGTCGCCACCGGGCCCGACCTGCCGCCATTCTACACGCGCGACGACGCCCTGGCCGCCGACATCGCCCGGATTGGCGAGGCGGTGAACGATCCGGTGTGGCGGCTGCCGCTGTGGGGGGCTTACGAGCGGCTGCTCGATTCGAAGATCGCCGACGTCAACCACGTCTCCAGCGGGCCGTTCGCCGGTTCGATCACGGCGGCGCTGTTCCTCGGCCGCTTCGTCTCACAGGCCGGGGCCTGGGCCCATTTCGATATCTACGGCTGGACGCCCTCTGCCCGGCCAGGAAGGCCGGAGGGCGGCGAGGCCCAGGCGGCGCGCCTGACCTACGCCCTGGTGCGCGCCCGCTATGGTCAGGGCCAGCCATGAGACGCGGAGGCCCCGATGAGCGCCCGTGATCCCCGCCTGACCCCGGCGCGGCCCGATCTGGCGGCTGAATCCCTGCGCGGCGAAGTCTCCGCGCCGCGATACGCCGCCCCGCGCCGCATGCTTGTGCGGGCCTATGCGGCCAGCGTCCGCCGCGCGCCGCGCCGCGATGCGCCGCTGGACACCGAAGCGCTGCATGGCGAGGTCATCGACGTCTACGACATGGACGACGAGGGCTGGGCCTGGGGCCAGCTGCTTGCCGACGGCTATGTCGGCTACCTCCCGGCTGACGATCTGATGGACGCCGGGCAGGCCGCGACGGCCACCCATCGCGTCATCGCCCCGCGCACCTTCATTTACCCGATCCCGGACATCAAGGCGCCGCCGCTCGGCGCCCTGCCGCTGGCGGCGTCGGTGACAGCTGGCGCTGAAACAACGGCGAAAGCCGCCGCCGCTGGCGCCGCCGCGGCCCGCTTCACGCGCCTGGCCCAGGGAAACGGCCAGGAAGGCGGTTATGTCTACGCCACGCATCTGGCGTCAGAGGCGGCGACGGGGGGCGACCACGCCGCCATGGCGGAACGGCTGGTGGGCGCGCCCTATCTGTGGGGCGGCCGCACCTCGCTGGGGCTGGACTGTTCGGCCCTTGTGCAACTTTCGCTGATGGCGGTGGGACGGGCCTGCCCGCGCGACAGCGACATGCAGGCGGCCAGGGTTGGCGAGGCGTTGCCGGTGGACGCCCTGGACCAGTTGACCCGCGGCGATCTGGTGTTCTGGCGCGGCCACGTCGGCATGATGCTGGACCAGCGCACGCTGATCCACGCCAACGGGCATCACATGCAGGTGGCTGTCGAGCCGCTGGCGACCGCCATGACCCGCATCGCCGCCGCCGGCGGCGGCCCGGCGACAGCCCTGCGCGCCGTCCGCTGACCTGTCGCGGGGCGTCCGGCGCCGCCGCCCGCCCATCCCGTCCGCCCCCGGACGGGCGCGGGCATGCCGGCCAACGACCTGGACAGGCGAGCCAGAATTGCGGAGACGGTGGCGCGTCTGCCTCCGTTCGCGGGGCGCGCCGGGTTAGCGGGCGCGCTGCGGCGTTGGGCAAAGCCCTTCAGGCGTCATGTCGGGAATCACCAGGGCGCCGCTGATAATGGCGGCCACATTGTCCTGCAACGCCGCGCGCACATCCGGCGGCGCCGGCGGCGCGGCGGCGTCGTTCAGCCGCAGCTCGATCCCCTGTTCCCGGAGGCCGACGCTGGCGGCGCCCGCCGTCCAGCCGTCGCCGGCCGCTGCCTCCAGTGCCGACAGGATGACGGCGTCATAGCGACGGACCTGCATGGCCAGCACATTGCGGGGAAACAGGTTGAGGGCGTTGCTGTTGCGAACGACGCCGAGCGCGCCCAGGTCGCGCACCGCCTCCATGGCGCCGGCGCCGGCTGCGCCAGCAGGGGTGATGATGATGCTGGCGCCGCGATCTATCTGCCCGCGCGCCAGCTCTGCGCCGCGTCGCGCCTCCTGCTTCGGCTCCACGTCGGCGCTTTCCAGATCGGGGAACAGCAGGGCGCCTGGGTTGGCGGTCAGCAGCCCTTGCGCCGACGCGCACAGGGCGGTCCGGCGCTCCTGGGCCGCCGGGCCGCCAACAAAGCCCACATGCCCCTCGCCGGCGAGGCGCCCGGCCAGCCAGGCGGCCAGCCATCCGGTTTCGTTGTCGCGGAAGGTGATGGCGCGAATGTTGGGACCGCTGGCCGCGCCGCCGACGAGGATGAAGCGCTTGTCCGGGAACTCTTTGGCAGCCTGCTCGAGGACCGCGCCCAGATTGGCGGCGATGACGACGATGATCCGGTGTCCCTGGGCCAGATTGCGAATCGCCTCCGCCGCCTTCGGCGTGGTGGCGGCCACCAGATCGGCCCGCCGTCCGCTCTGCCCGTAAAGTCTCACCGCCTCCTGGGCGCCAGCCAGCGGCTCGGCGCCGCTGACGCCGTCATCGACCACGAGAATTCCGGCTGGTTGCGGCGCGGCCGGTTGCGCGGGTTGGGAGGCCGCCGGCGGAGCAGCCTGCTGGGCCACCGCTGGCTGGGCGTGGGCCAGCGTCGCGGCCAGCGCCATGGCGCAGGTCCGGACCATGGCGGCGGTTTTGCGCCGGAAAGGTTCTGTACGCTGGCGCAGGCCGTCTGTCGCCAGGGAGCGGTGATGCGGCGCCTGCGACGCGCTGTTGTCATGCCTGGTCATCGTGCGCATCTTAACGCGCCCGCCAGAGCGCGCCAGACCGTTATCGGCGACAGGCGTCGCACCGAAGGGCGTCGCCTTTGCAACATTTCCGGCAGGACGGCGCATCGCGTTATACCAGTCGTTGCAGCGGTGGGCGCCTTCGCGCCTGGCGCCGCCGCAGACAGGAGAGATCATGTTCGACGCCGACGAGGTGGAGCGTTACGCCCGCCAGCTGGTGCTGCGCGATATCGGCGGCCCCGGCCAGGCGCGGCTGAAGCAGGCCCGCGTGCTGGTGGTGGGGGCGGGCGGCCTTGGCGCGCCGCTGGTGCAATATCTGGCGGCGGCCGGCGTTGGAACCATCGGCGTCATCGATGACGACGTGGTCGCCCTGTCCAACCTGCAACGTCAGGTGCTGTTCGCCACGGCGGACGTGGGCCGCCCCAAGGTTGCGGCGGCCGTGGACGCGGCGGCGCGGCTGAACCCCCATGTCACGGTCGTCCCCCTTGAGCAGCGCCTCGACGCCGCCAACGCCGGCGATCTGGTCCGCGCCTTTGACGTGGTGGCGGAAGGCTCCGACAACTTCGATACCCGCTACGCCGTTTCCGACGCCTGCTTTCATGAAAAAAAACCGGTGGTGATGGGCGCGCTGGGCATGTTCGACGGGTCGGTGACGACCGTGCGCGCCCATGAGACCGGGGCCGATGGTCGTCCCAATCCCACCTGGCGCTGCCTGTTCCCACAACAGCCGCCGCCGGGTCTGATCCCCACCTGCGCTGAGGCCGGCGTGCTGGGGGCGGTGACCGGGGTGATCGGCTCGCTGATGGCGGTGGAAGTGATCCGCGCCATCACCGGCTTTGGCGACAGCCTCGTCGGCCGCCTGCTGACCTTCGACGCCGCGCGCATGCGTTTCCGCGCTCTCGCCTATGCCTGGGACCCGGACAACCCGCTCTCGGGCAGCCAGGCCGGCAAGCCGGCGGGCGGGCAAGCAGGCTGATGGGTTGGCAGGCAAGGGCGCTGGCAGGGCGGACTCGCTGGCCGGATTGGCGGGCCGGACCGAGCGCGTGGGCTGTCAGGCGAAACCTGCGCCGGTGGCCGCCGCGAGGGACGAAACGAGCCGCGTCAGCGGCCGCGTAAGGAATTCCCGCTGATAATCGAATCGGGCACCGTGAAGGTCGCGGAGGCGCGGCCATACCTGCTGCGACCGCCGCGATAACTGCGCCCATAGCGGTTGCCGCGTCGGCTGTAACGGTTTTCCGCCGCCTTGCCAGTGCTTTCCGCCTTGCCGTCGCCATCGGTGGCGACTTCCGGCGACACCATGGGCGCGCCGTGACGGCGCTCGGGGCCGAAACTGGCGAGGCAGGCGTTGTAGGCGAGGGCTTCCTTGAAGCGCTCGCAATCGTCGATGGATTTGGGAGCGCCCGCCGGTTTTGTCCGCGGGCTGGCCTCGGCCAGGCTGACGAACCCGGTGAAAAGCATGGTCATGGCGGCCGCGAGCAGCATCGCCATGCCTGTTGACCAGAATTCCGTTCTCCGCACGGGCCATGTCTCCGCAGATGAGGCGGCATTCTGGGCCTGCGCCGCGCATCCGGCAAGTCCACGGCCAGGGATAGCTCGCGCGATGAGCATTCCGCCGCCCAGAAGCATTCCGCCGCCAGGGCTGTCCTTGGGAAAGGATGGCCGCCCCGGGGACCAGGCCCTGACCGCTGGCGCCGGAAAAGCCCCGGAACGCCAGCGGTCAGCAAATCCGCCAGTTATGTCCGCAGAATGGCGCCGGCGCGTTTCGCCGCCGCGGCGACGATCTTCGCCGAGACGTCCTCAATGTCCGCGTCGGTCAGTGTCCGGTCCTTCGGCTGCAGGGTCACCGACAGGGCGACGGACTTCTTGCCGGGACCAACACGCTCGCCTTCATAGATGTCGAACACGCTGACATCGACGATCAGGTTGCGTTCGGCTCCCGCCACCGCCTTCACCAGGTCGCCAGCCGCGACGCCGGCGTCGACGACGAAAGCGAAGTCGCGGCGCAACGGCTGCAGATCGGCCAGCGCCAGCTTCGGCCGGGCGCGGGTGGCTTTGGCCTTCGCCGGCGGCAGCGCGCTGAGGTTGATCTCGAACGCCGCCAGCGGCCCCTTGACGTCCAGAGCCTTCAGCGTCGCCGGGTGCAACTCGCCGAACCAGCCGATCACCGCCTTCGGGCCGAACTGCAGGGTGGCCGAGCGGCCCGGGTGCAGCCACGCGGGTCCTCCGGCAACGATCTGCGCGCCGGCGGTGGAAACGCCGAGCGCCGTCAGCAGGGCGAACACGTCAGCCTTGACGTCGAACACGCTCACCGGCTTTGCGTCGCCCTCCCAGCTGCGCCCGGCGCCGGCGATGCCGGCGGTTCCGCGCCGCACGCCGGCGGCGACCATCGACTGGCCTTCCGGCGCGTCGGAGGCGAAGGTCTGCCCAACCTCGAACAGCGCCACATCCGGGAAGCCCCGGTCGGCGTTGCGCTGCGCCGCCGCCAGCAGGCCGGGGGCCAGGCTTGGCCGCATGTCGGACATGTCGGCGGCGATCGGGTTGGCCAGCTTCAGCTCCGGCTTGCCGCCGCCAAAGGCCACGGCTTCCTGTTCGGAGATGAAGGAGTAGGTCACCGCCTCCACCAGACCGCGCGAGGCCAGCAGGCGGCGGGCAGTGCGGGTGCGGCGCTGCAGCGGCGTCAGCACGCCGATGGTCAACCCCCCGGGGCGCGGCAGCGGCGTCGATTCCACCCGGTCGATGCCGGCGATACGGACGATCTCCTCCACCAGATCGGCCTTGCCCTCCACGTCAGCGCGCCACGACGGCGGCGTAACCTGGATGACGTCGCCCTCGCCGGCGACGGCGAAGCCGAGCGCAACCAGAATGGCGCGCATTTCGTCGCGCGGCAGGTTGAGGCCGGTGAGGCGCTGCACCTCGCTGAACGGGAAGTCGATGACGCGCGCCGTGTCCGGAATGGCGCCGGCCAGCGTCACGTCGCTGGCCGCGCCGCCGCACAGGTCAAGCACCAGCTGCGTCGCCATCTCCATGCCGGGCAGGGTGAAGGCCGGATCTACGCCGCGCTCGAAGCGGAAGCGGGCGTCGGAAATCAGCCCCAGCTTGCGGCCGGTGCGGGCGATGTTCAGCGTGTCCCACAAAGCGGATTCGATCAGAACGTCGGTGGTGGCGTCAGAGACGCCCGAGTGCTCGCCGCCCATGACGCCGGCCAGCGACTCAACGCCGTTGTCGTCGGCGATCACCACCATGCCGGCGTCGAGTTTGTAGGTCTTGCCGTCGAGCGCCAGCAGTTCCTCGCCGTCCCTGGCGCGACGGATCACCAGATCGCCCTTCACCTTGCCAGCGTCGAACACGTGCAGCGGCCGGCCCCGGTCGAAGGTCATGTAATTGGTGATGTCGACGAGCGCGTTGATGGGACGCAGGCCGATCTCGCGCAGGCGCTTCTGCAGCCAGTCGGGCGAGGGGCCATTCTTTACGCCCCGCACCAGCCGCAGGGCGAAAGCCGGGCACAGGGCCGCGTCGTCCAGATCGATGCGCACGCCCACCGGATTGGCGCCGGCGCCGGCCACGGGCGCGATGGCGGGCGTTTTTACCTTGCCAAGGCCGGCGGCGGCGAGATCGCGGGCAATGCCGGCAAGCCCCAGCGCGTCGGCGCGGTTCGGCGTCACCGAGATTTCGATGACCGGATCGTCGAGGCCGGCCCAGACGGCGAACGGCTGTCCCACCGGCGCGTCGTCGGGCAGTTCGATGATGCCGTCATGATCTTCCGACAGCTCCAGTTCGAAGGCCGAGCACAGCATCCCCCGGCTTTCGACGCCGCGAATGACGCCGACCGACAGGGTGATGTCCTTGGCGGGCACGTATGTGCCGGGCGGCGCGAACACCGACTTCAGGCCGGTGCGCGCGTTGGGCGCGCCGCACACCACCTGGATGGGCGCGCCGGAGCCGTCGTCGACCATGCACACCCGCAGCTTGTCGGCGTTCGGGTGTTTCTCGGCCGAGATCACATGGGCGATGCGATAGGCCGCCAGCTCGGCGGCGCGGTCGCGCACGCCTTCTACTTCAAGGCCAACCTGGGTGAGCGCTTCGGCGATGCGATCGGTGGAAGCGTCCGTGTCGAGGTGATCCCTGAGCCAGGAAAGGGGGAATTTCATCGTCAGTCTCCGGTAAGGCTCAGGAGGACAGGCCGCCGGCCAGCGACGGCAGATCGAGGGGGCGGAAGCCATAGTGCTCCAGCCAGCGCACGTCGGCTTCGAAGAAGGGGCGCAGGTCCGGCATGCCGTACTTCAGCATGGCGATGCGATCGATGCCCATGCCCCAGGCAAAGCCCTGGTATTCGTCGGGATCGATGCCGCAATTGCGCAGCACGTTGGGATGCACCATGCCGCAGCCCAGAATCTCCAGCCAGTCGTCGCCCTCGCCGAAGCGGATTTCGCCGCCCTTGCGCGAGCACTGGATGTCGACCTCCGCCGAGGGTTCGGTGAAGGGGAAGAACGACGGGCGGAAGCGCATTTTCACGCTGTCCACCTCGAAGAACGCCTTGCAGAACTCCTCCAGCACCCATTTCAGGTGGCCCATGTTGGCGACCTTGTCGATGACCAGCCCCTCCACCTGGTGGAACATCGGCGTGTGGGTCTGGTCGGAATCGGTGCGGTAGGTGCGGCCGGGGCAGATAACGCGGATCGGCGGCTTCACGCTCTGCATGGTGCGGATCTGCACCGGCGAGGTGTGGGTGCGCAGCAGCTTGCGCTTGCCGTCGGCGCCTTCCGGCAGGAAGAAGGTGTCGTGCATCTCACGCGCCGGATGACCTTCCGGGAAGTTCAGGGCGGTGAAATTGTAGAAGTCTGTCTCGATGTCCGGCCCTTCGGCGACGGCGAAGCCCATGTCGGCGAAGATGGCGGTGAGTTCGTCCACCACCTGGCTGATCGGATGCAGCCGGCCGCGGCTTTGCGGCGCCTCGCGCAATGGCAGGGTGACGTCGACCCGCTCGGCCTCGAGGCGGGCGGTGAGGGCGGCGGCGGCCAGTTCTTCCTTGCGGGCCGCCAGGGCGCCCTGCACGCGGTCGCGCAGGCCGTTGATCAGCGGCCCTTTTTCCTTGCGCTCCTCGGGGGACATGGCGCCCAGGGTCTTCAGCAGTTCGGAGACGCGGCCCTTCTTGCCCAGCGCCGCCACGCGGATGGCCTCGATGGCGGCCTCGTCCGCCGCGCCGGCGATATCCGCCGTCAGGCCCTGTTCAAGCGCGGCGAGATCAGGATCGGTTGAAGAACTGGCGTTGGGATCGGTCATTGCGGCCTCGCAGGCTCCGGGCCAGCCAGCCGCCTGTCGCAATGGCGGGCCGTGATCTGGCGGAGCGGATTAGCGCGTCAGGAAAGCGCGTCAAACCAGGGAGACAGGCAAAACTCCGTTCCAATGTGAACGGATCTTGTCTGGAACAGTCGGGCCGCGCGGCGCGGAAAGCGTTGCGCGGGTCCCTGACATGCGACAGCGCCGCGACGGTCTTGCGACCGTCCGGCGCTGCTGCCTCGGTAAAGCTGGGGAGAGGGCGCCCGTTCAGGGCGCCTCCGCCGATCAGGCCGCGGGAAGCGCAGCCTTGGCCTGGTCCACGATGGCCTTGAAAGCGGCCGGCTCGCGGATGGCCAGATCGGACAGCACCTTGCGGTCGATCTCAACGCCGGCCTTGCCGAGGCCGTCGATAAAGCGGCTGTAGGTCAGGCCATGCTCACGCACGGCGGCGTTCAGGCGCTGGATCCAGAGCGCGCGGAAGGTGCGCTTCTTGTTCTTGCGGTCGCGATACGCGTACTGCATCGAACGGTCGACAGCCGCCTTGGCGGTGCGGATCGTATTTTTGCGGCGGCCGTAGAAGCCCTTGGCTGCCTTGAGAACTTTTTTATGCTTGGCGTGGGCGGTCACGCCGCGCTTGACGCGGGCCATGTTGGATCTCCTGGGAACCTGTCAAAGATGCTGGCGGAATGGATCAGTGGTTGGGGAGGAAGAACTTCTTGATGTTCTTCGCGTCGCCCTCGAACAGCACGGTGGTGCCGCGCTGGTTGCGGATCTGCTTGTTGGTCCGCTTGATCATTCCGTGGCGCTTGCCGGCCTGGGCGGCCAGCACCTTGCCGGTGCCGGTGATCTTGAAGCGCTTTTTCGCGCCCGACTTCGTCTTCAGCTTGGGCATTTGGCTCTCCTCAACGCGAGAGAGGCGGCGAACCGCCCCTGAACTCATGGGATTTTCATGAGCTTTCACGAACCGCCACGGCAGCCCTTTACAAGCCGGTCGGTCCGAATGAAGCGTGGCTTATGGCAGAAACAGCGCGCCGCGACAAGGCCGGCGGGCGCGTCGAAAAGTCCTTTCCCACACATGCGGGTCCAGCGCAGGTGCGGGGCCACGGCCAATGCGGGCCCGGCGCCTGACGCCAAAAGAAAACCGGCCAGGCTGGGAGCCTGGCCGGCGAAATGCGCGCCATGCGCGGCCCTGGCGCTCAGTTGCGCGGGGCCAGCACCATGATCATCTGGCGGCCTTCGAGCTGCGGCTCGCTCTCCACCTTGGCGATCTCGGCGGTTTCATTCTTGACGCGGACAAGCAGGCGATAGCCGATGTCCTGGTGCGCCATTTCACGGCCACGGAAGCGCAGGGTCACCTTGACCTTGTCGCCATCCTCGAAGAAGCGGCGCACCGCCTTCATCTTGGTTTCGTAGTCGTGCTCGTCGATGCCCGGCCGCAGCTTCACTTCCTTGACTTCGACCGTCTTCTGCTTCTTGCGCGCCTCGGACTGTTTTTTCTGCTCGAGGAACTTGAAGCGGCCGAGGTCGAGGATCTTGCACACCGGCGGCGTGGAGTTGGGCGCGATCTCTACCAGATCAAGACCGGCTACCTCGGCGATGTTGAGCGCGTCGAAAAACGGCACCACGCCCCGGTTCTGCCCGGTGTCATCAATGAGCTGGACTTCGCGGACGCCGCGAATGTCGCGGTTGGCGCGGGGCCCTTCCTTCTGTGGGGCCTGCATGGATCGCATTGGGCGACGAATGGCGGTCTTCTCCTCTAACTGCGCGGCGGAATGGGCGGATGTCGCCGGACGGCGGCGGTGGCCTGCGCGCAAATATAACCTGAAGCCGGGACATTCGCAGAATGCGCCGGCAAGTCAAGGCGCCTGCACGTAAAGTCAAGGCGTCAGCGCGATCCCCCGCCGCCTGGGGCGTCGGGATGCTGTTCGCCAAACGTTCGTGCGGTCCCGACGGCCAGCCTGCGCGGGGGCGCCCGCGCCGGCAGGGGCCGCTCACGCCGCATGGATGGGCCGCTCTGGCGGTCGCTCAGGACCGCGTCGCCCCCAGGGCCGCCACATAGGCGTCCAGGGTGGCGTTGACCATGGCTTCGAGCGAGAAATGCTGCTCCACGTGCATGCGGGCGCGGCGGGTCATGCCCTCCAGGGCGCTGGCGCCCATGGTCAGGGCCGCGCCGATGGCGTCGGCCAGGGCGTCGGCGTCGCCAGGCGGGACGACCCAGCCGGTGCGTTCGCTCGCTGGCACGCGCGGCGGGTAGAGCACGGTTTCCGGCACGGCGCCGAGATCGGAGACGATCACCGGGGTGCCGAGAGCCTGCGCTTCCACGGCGACGCGGCCGAACGCCTCCGGCTCGGTGGAGGGAACGGTCACCACCGCCGCCGCCAGCAGCGCCGCCGGCATGTCGGTGCAATGGCCAACCCGGTGCACAACGCCCTGCAGGTCCAGCCTGTTGATCATGCCGTCCAGCTCGCGCACGTAGGAATCCCGCCCCTGCGGATCGCCGGCCAGCACGAAAGCGACGTCGCGCAGGCCGTTGTCGACCAGCTTTTTCGCCGCTTCGATGAGGACTTTCTGTCCCTTCCAGCCGGTCAGCCGGGCGGCCAGCAGCACGATGCGTTCATGCGGCGGCAGTTTCCACGCCTTGCGCAGCGCCTCCACCCGTTCAGCCGGCACGGAGCGGGCCGAGAAGGCGTTGAGATTGGTGCCGCGATGGATGACGCGGATGCGTGGGCGGGCCTGGGGCCAGGCCGCACAGATCAGATCGGCGGTGTAATGGGAATTGGCGATCACCACATCGCCGCGCGCCATGACGGAATTGTAGTGCACCTTGACGGGCGACTTGCCGGAATAGCTGCCATGATAGGTGGTGACGAACGGCAGGCCGAGACTGCGCGCGGCCGCCAGCGCCACCCACGCCGGAGCCCGGGAGCGGGCGTGCACCAGCGACACCCCCTCATCAAGGCAGATGCGCATCAGCTTGCGCGCGTTCAGCGCCATGGCGACCGGATTCTTGGTGCGGGCGGGGAAGGGGATCCAGATGCCCCCTTCCGCCTGAAGTTCGCCAACCAGCCGGCCGCCTTCCGTCGCCACCAGCGCCCGCGCGCCGCAGCGCGCCAGTCCGGCGGCGATGTCCACCGCGGTGCGCTCGGCGCCGCCAGCGTCCAGCTCGGGAACGATCTGGAGAATGGTGCGGCCTGCGAGGGCGTGGGCGGTGGTGGGAAAATGATTCATTGCTGACCGGGGTCGTGACAAAAATGGATGAAGCGTGGCGAACCTGCGCCAGGACAGGCGGATTGGACGCGCCATGATGCCGCAGAAATGTTAACCGAACGGAATTGCCCTGATTCCGCGCCGGAGAATCGGACACTTTCGGACGCCGCGCCGGAAACGCCTCCCGCCAGGCGGCGGCGCGTCGGGCGTTGTCAGGCGGAAAGACGCGTCGCTTCACGGCGGAAACATGCCTCAACCAGAAACATGAGGCGAAATTTCGTTTCCCCGAAACGGAATTTTGCGCCCGCGTCAACCGGGCGCGCAACGCGAGAGAGGAAGCTCATGACGGTAGAAGCTCCAGAGTTTCTCGAGGTTGGCGAAGGCGACGCCGCCCGCCGCATCGCTTTCAGGCGGCGCGCCGGCTCCGGGCCGACGGTGATCTGGCTCGGCGGCTTTCGCTCCGACATGCTCGCCACCAAGGCCAGCGCCCTTGACGCCGCCGCCGCGGCCTCCGGCGGCGCGTTCCTGCGGTTCGACTATGGCGGCCACGGGGAATCCGGCGGCCGGTTCGAGGACCTGTGCGTCTCCGCCTGGCTGGAGGACGCCCTTGCCGTTATCCGTCGCTTCGGCGGCGAGCGGCCGGTGCTGGTCGGCTCGTCCATGGGCGGCTGGATCGCCCTGCTGGTCGCCCGCGAACTGGCGCGCCAGGGCAAGGCGCCTGGCGCCATGGTGCTGATCGCCCCGGCGGTTGATTTCACGGAAAAGCTCATGTGGCCGGCGATGCCGGAAGACGCGCGCCAGGCGGTGCTCCACGACGGCGTCTGGCTGCGGCCGTCGGAATATTCCGACGAGCCCTATCCCATCACCCGTAAACTGATCGAGGACGGCGCCGGCCACAGTCTGCTCGACGCCCCCATCGATCCCGGCTGCCCGGTGCATATCCTGCAGGGCATGCAGGACCCCGACGTGCCATGGCGCCACGCCAGGCACGTGTTTGAGGCGCTGCCTGGCGTCAGCGTCAACCTGACTTTCATCAAGGATGGCGACCACCGCCTGTCGCGCCCGCAGGACATCGCCCTGCTGACGCGGGTGGTCGACGCCATGCGCGCTGGCGTTTGAGGGCGGGCCGGAAAGAAACAGCTTCGCCCGGGCCATGCAGCCCGGGCGTCCGGATGATGCGTCTCTGGAGCAATTCCCGACCACTCTGGACCGGAAACTGCTTCAGATCTCTTCATTCTGCGCATGCTGATTGAGCAGCCGGTCCCGGCTGAGCGTAAAGCGCGCTCAGTGCAGGCTCACCGGTGTCAGATCATTGGCCCAGGCGTTGGCGAGGGCGGCGTCGCGCGTGTCGGTGACGAGGATCGGCGTGCCGTCGCCGGCGAGCAGGGCGAACAGCTCCATGCCAGGCTGCAGGGCCGGCGCCTGGGGAAACAGGCTCCTCACGTCTTCCGAGCGGATGGCGCGCACATAGGCGAGGCCATTGGCGCCCTCCAAACCGGTGCTCTTCGGGCTGTTGTCAAATTCGTGTCTGGTCATGGCTGTCCTCCTGTGCGCCCCCGTTCCGGGCGACGCTGGTGCGCGACCACAGGCGCCACTGTCGCTGCGGTCACGGTCGGCCGGCCGCGATTGGCCCGGCCATGACATGCGCTGTGGACATTCGTTCACGCGCGCATGATCGGTTGCGGCGGGATCAGTCCCGCGCCGCGATGTCGATGCGGCGGACGACGCGCTGGGCGTCCGGTCGCGCCACGTCGACGGAAAGAAGCCCGTTGGAAAGGTCCGCGCCGAGCACCTCCATGCCGTCAGCCAGCAGGAACGAGCGCTGGAACTGCCGCGCCGCGATGCCCCGGTGCAGGAACACCCGCGACTTGTCCTCCAGCTGTCGCCCACGGATCACCAGCTGGTTCTCCTCCAGGGTGATTTCAAGCTGGTCGCGGGTGAAGCCGGCGACCGCAAGGGTGATGCGCAGCCGCTCGGGATCAGCGTCGCCGCGCTGGATGCGCTCGATGTTATACGGCGGGTAGCCATCGGTCGCAGCCTTGGCGGCCCGGTCCAGCGCCTGCTCGATTTCATCGAACCCGAGCAGGAACGGGTGGGAAAACGGTGATGCTCGCGTCATTTGGCGAAGCCCTTTCGAAGGCGCCTCGTGGATTGACCCGCTGTCTGCGGCGTCAGGGGAGATTTAGGGAGCGCCCGGGCTGGTTTCAAGCGGCGCCCGCGCCCACACACATGGGTTCAGCTTGCCATCGCCATCCGCCGCAATCCTTCCGCCAGGGTGAGCGGCGGCGTCCAGCCGCTGCGCGCCAGCACCGGGCCCATGTCGATCTCGAAGGAGTCGATCAGGCTTTCAGCCATGCCGGCGCGCCCGGCCATGATCAGCGCCCGCCGCAACAGCAGGGGCGGAAAGGCGACGAGGCGCGGCTTGCGGCCGGTCGCGGCGCCGAGCATGCGGACGAATTCCGGCGTCGACGGCGTCTGCGCGTCGGCCAGCGTCCAGGCGTCGACGACGCCGGGCGGCGGCGGGTTGTCCAGCGCGTGGGCGATGAACGAGGTCAGGTTCTCCAGCCCCAGGAACGAGCGGCGGTTGTCGATGGCGGCGAACGGCAGCGGCAGGCCGCGCCGCACCGCCCCGAGCAGCGCCCGGATATTGGCTGTGGGATGGGGCCCGTGCACCACTGCCGGCCGCACGATGCTGACGGCGAGGCCAAGCTCCGGCGCGAGACGGCGCAGGCCCTCTTCGGCGTCGGCCTTGCTGATCGCGTAGGCGCCCGAGGGGTTGAGCGGCGAGTCGCTGCTGAACGGCTGGCCTCGCCGGGTCACGTGGCCATGCACGTAGGATGTGCTGGCGAAAATCATCTGGCGCACCCCGGCGGCGGCCGCCGCCCGCGCCAGGGCGAGCGTCGGCAAGGTGTTGTGGGCGCGATACAGGGCCAGCGCTTCCGCCTCATCGCCAATGGCGCGGTGGGCCCGGCCGGCCAGATGCACCAGCGCCTCGCAGCCGCGCAGGGCGTTGACCAGATTTTCGCCGGAGGCCGTGGCGGCGTCGGCCAGGTCGCCGATGGCAACGACGCGCCCCCCCGCAACCGGCGCGTCGTCTGGCGCGGCGGGCGCCGCCCGTTGCAGCAGCGTCAGCTGACGCCCGCCATCCGCCAGGGCCGGCGCGCAATAGCGGCCGATAAAGCCGCTGGCGCCGGTCAGCGCGACGCGGCGGGCAGGTGGATATGGGTCAGGGGGGCGGAGAGTCATCCCCAAGGCATGGGGGCGACCGCGCCGGAAATCAACAGCTGCGGGCGCGATGCAAGCGAACGCCGCGTCTCTCCGCCGGATTTTCGCTCATACGCCCGGGGCGGTTGAAATTCTGACGCAGGGCTGAAATATGCCAGAGTTACGGAATGTGAGTGGCGTTCCGCGCCCATGTCCCGGGCGCGGCCTGTCATTTGACTGTTTCGCCCGCAGCGCGACGATGGCGTTCCGCCGGCGGATTGAAGGGTTCTGATGACAGGCAGCACGAAGCTCAGTTCTGGAGCCGCCGGCGCCGGCGGGCCGGTCGTGGAGGCGGGGCCGCCTGACGCCACGTTCGGGGAGCCTTCCGCCCGCAAAAGCCGCTGGTCCTGGGTTGGTCTTGTCGCCAGCCTGGCGATTTTCGCCGCGTCCGCCTTCGTCCTGTGGCGCACCGCCCACACCATCAGCGCCGCGGACGTGCTCGCCGCCCTGGCGCGCGTGTCGACGGGGCAACTGGGCGTGGCCATGTTGCTGGTGGCCGTGAGTTATCTGCTGCTCACCGGCTATGATTTTCTCGCCTTGCGCCAGATGCGCATCAAGGTTCCGTACCGGACCACGGCGCTGGCGTCATTCACCAGCTATGCAGTCAGCTTCACCCTGGGGTTTCCCCTGCTCACCTCCGGCGCCGTGCGCTACCGCATCTATGCGGCGCGCGGCGTGCGCGCCCCGCAGATCGCCAGCCTCACGGTGATCGCCGGCATCACCTTCTGGCTTGGCATGGGCGTCGTGCTTGGCTGGAGCCTGATGGCCGAGGCCGGCGCCATTTCGCTCCTGGCCCACACCAGCATTTTCATCAACCAGCTTGCCGGCCTGCTCACCGCCTGCGCCGTCGTTGGCTACCTCATCTGGGTGTCGGTGAAGCACCGTTATGTGGCGGTGAAGGGCTGGCGCCTGGAGTTGCCGGGTCTCAGGCTCTCGCTGGGGCAGATGGCCCTTGGCGCCGGCGACGCCTGCGCCGCCGCCGGCGTTCTGTTCGTGCTGCTGCCCGATGGCCATGGCGTCAACTTCGCCACGTTTCTCGCCATCTATGTCTGCGCCTGCATGCTGGGCATCGTCAGCCATGCGCCCGGCGGCATCGGCGTGTTCGAGGCGACCATGCTGGTGGCGCTGTCGTCGCTGCCGGGTTCGCAGGTGCTGGGGGCGTTGTTGCTGTTCCGGCTCTGTTATTACCTGTTGCCGTTCCTGCTCGCGCTGGCGCTTCTGAGCGGTTATGAGATCGTCAAACGACTGAAATCCGGGCGTGGCAGCCTGTGTGATGATTCTGGCGGCGCGGCCGGACCGGGCCTGCGTCGGGAAGCGTCGTAACCGGAGCTGGCGCGACCTGTGCGGCGGGCGCGCCGGAGGCCGATGACGCGACGACACATCCTGGGACGGATCCGATGACAGCCGAATTCACCCGGGGGGCTGGGGAGGGGCATGGAGCGACGGGGCCAGGAATGCGCCGTCTGATGGCCCTGCGCGCGTTTCGCGCCGCGGCGCGGCTGCTGGCTCCCCTGTGTCTTGGGCTGGCTGTCGGCCTGGCGCTGGTTGCCTCCGGGGCGGAGGCGGCGGCGCGCAGCTGGCCCTGGGCGGCGCTGGCTGGCCTCGCGCTCTGGTTCGTGCAGTTCATGACCAGCCGGGCGCTGCGGCAGACCCGCGCTGGGGGCGGCGTAGGTCCTGGCCGGCTGACCCCGGCCGGCGGCGCGGCCGATCTGGCTTTGCCGGCGGTGGTGTCGGCCTTTCCCGACCCATGCGTCGCCGTGGATCGTCGCGGCGTGGTGCTGGCGATTTCGCCGCCAGCGCTGCGCCTGTTTCCGCACCTGGTCATCGGCCGGCCCATGTCCTTCGCGCTGCGCGCGCCCGAATTTGTCGAGGCGCTGGAAGCGGTGCTGAACGGCGGCCCGGGCCGGACCGTGCTGGTGACGCAGCGGGTGCCGGTGGAGCGCTCGTTCGAGATCGCCACGGCGCCGCTCGAAGCGGATCGCCGCAGGGGCGCCCTTGTGGTCCTGCGCGACCTGACGGACCAGCTGCGCGTCGCGCAGATGCGCGTCGATTTCATCGCCAACGCCAGCCATGAGCTGCGCACTCCGCTGGCGACGGTGCTCGGCTTTATTGAAACCTTGCAGGGGCCGGCGCGCGACGATCTGGCGGCGCGCGAGCGTTTTCTTGCCATCATGCGCGACCAGTCCCTGCGCATGAAGCGGCTGATCGACGACCTGCTGTCGCTGTCGCGGATCGAGGGCCGCGCGCATCACGCCCCGTCCGCGCCCGTGGATCTGGTGGATGTGGCGCGGCAGATCACCGGCGCGCTGCGACCGATGGCGACGGATGCGGGGGTCGATATTTGCCTCAGCGCGCCGGAAGAGCCCGTGATCGTTCCCGGCGATCGCGACGAACTGCTGCGGGTGGTGGAAAACCTGGTCGGGAACGCCGTGAAATATGGCGATGGCGGCAAGCGCGTGGAGGTCACGGTGACCACGCGCGCCGCGCCAGACGAACCCCGGCGGGAAGGGGCCGCGCCATCGCAGGCCAGCGGAGGCGACGCGGGGCGCCCCGCGCTCCTCGCCCCGTCGGAGGCCGTGATCGAAGTGCGCGATTTTGGCGTCGGCATACCGTCTGAGCACGTGCCGCGGCTGACCGAGCGGTTTTACCGGGTCGACGCCCAGGCCAGCCGCGGCAAGGGCGGTTCGGGTCTTGGTCTCGCCATCGTCAAGCACATCGTCAATCGCCATCGCGGCCGGCTGCATGTCGAGAGCGCGCCCGGCGAAGGCGCCGCGTTCCGTGTGGTGCTGCCGCTGGCGAGCGCGCCCCGCGCCGGCTGAAGGCATCGCCAGGCGGGGGCCGGACTCACCCATGGAGGACGCTGATGCGCCGCTTTTTGTGACAGCCGGCGTGCGGGCGGGACTAATATGTTGATAGTCATGGGTTTCCAGATGTCATACAAGCGTCACTGGCGGGGCCTAAACAGGCGGCGCTGACCGGGGCGGAGAACTTCGCGTGGGTCAGCCGCGTTCCGCCACGGGACGCAGGACGGTTGCACAACCCTGGAGACGTACCGTGAAATTCAAATCGCTTGCCGTTGCCGCCGGCATGGCCCTCGCGGCGCTTGCGATGCCCGCCGCCGCGCGCGCCGACATCTCCGGCGCTGGCGCCAGTTTTCCGTTTCCGGTTTACGCCAAATGGGCGGAAGCCTGGAACAGGGAGACCGGCAAGAAGCTGAATTACCAGTCGATCGGCTCCGGCGGCGGCATCAAGCAGATTCGCGCCCGCACCGTGACCTTTGGCGCTACCGACGCGCCCCTGAAGGGCCCGGAGCTTGAAAAGGATGGCCTGGTCCAGTTCCCGATGGTGATGGGCGGCATCGTGCCGGTGATCAACGTTGAGGGCGTCGGGTCCGGCGAACTGGTGCTCGACGGTCCGACCCTGGCGAAAATCTTCCTCGGCGACGTCAAGACCTGGGACGACCCGGCCATCAAGGCCCTGAACCCCGATCTGAAGCTGCCTTCCTCCGCCATCGCCGTGGTGCGCCGTTCGGACGGCTCGGGCACCACCTTCAATTTCACCGACTATCTCGGCAAGGTCAGCCCCGACTGGAAGGCGAAGGTCGGCTCCGCCACCGCCGTGGAATGGCCGGTTGGCCTCGGCGCCAAGGGCAATGAGGGCGTCGCCGCCAACGTGGGCCAGACCAAAGGCTCCATTGGCTATGTGGAGTACGCCTACGCGAAGGAAAACAACATCGCCTTCGCCCGTATGAAGAACAAGGCCGGCAAGGTCGTCAGCCCGGAGGTGAAGAGCTTCCAGGCCGCCGCCGCCAATGCGGACTGGTCGTCGGCGCCGGGCTTTGGCGTTATTCTCACCGATGAGCCGGGCGATGGCTCCTGGCCGATCACCGCCGCCACCTTCATTTTGATGCACAAGAAGCCGAACGATCCGGCCGCCGCCGCCGAAGCCCTGCAGTTCTTTGACTGGGCCTTTGAAAAAGGCGGTCCGATGGCCGAGCAACTGATCTACATCCCGATGCCGGCCAGCGTGGTGAAGCAGGTGCGTGACGCCTGGAGCGCCATTGTCGGCCCGGACGGCAAGCCGGTCGCCGTCGCGAAGTAAGCCGGCCGCACAGGCCAGGCGGGCGTCCGGCCGGTTATCCGGCCGGATCGCCGGACCCGCATATGGACCCGGGGGGCCGGGAGCGTATACGGGAGAGCGGGCAGGCGTTGGGCCCGCCGGCGCATGACATGCCGCCGGTCCGGGCCGGACGATCGCGAATGAGGCAATTCGGGGCTATTGATGGCTGACACATCATTTCCGGGACCTTTGGCCGGGGCCGCCCATGCGGCGCCAGCGCGCACGGCGGTCCTGAACAGGTTCAGACTGGGAAACCTGCTGTTTCTCAATCTGACGCGCGCCGCCGCCGTGCTGGTGCTTGTGCTGCTGGGCGGCGTCATGGTCGCCCTGATCGAGGGCGCCGCGCCGGCCCTTCGCGAATTTGGCTTCGGCTTCGTCACCTCCCAGTCGTGGAACCCGGTGACCGAGAAATTCGGCGCCCTCGCGCCGATCTACGGCACCATCGTCACGTCGCTGATCGCCATGCTGATCGCCGTGCCGGTGGGCCTGGGCATCGCCATTTTCCTCACCGAACTGTGCCCCATGCCGCTGCGCCGGCCGATCGGCATCGCCATCGAGCTGCTCGCCGGCATTCCCTCGATCATCTACGGCATCTGGGGCCTGTTCGTCTTCGCGCCCTTTCTCCAGACCACGGTGCAGCCGTTCCTCATTTCGCTGTTCGGCCCCATTCCGGTGCTGAACGCGGTGTTTGCTGGCCCGCCTTATGGCATCGGCATGCTTACCGCGGGTCTGATCCTCGCCATCATGGTGCTGCCGTTCATCACCTCGATCGCCCGCGACGTCTTCTCCACCGTCCCGCCGGTGTTGAAGGAAGCCGCCTACGGCATTGGCTGCACGCGCTGGGAGGTGGTGAAGAACGTCGTGCTGCCCTTCACCCGCGTCGGCGTCATCGGCGGCGTCATGCTCGGCCTCGGCCGCGCCCTCGGCGAGACCATGGCGGTGACCTTCGTCATCGGCAACGCCCACAAGATCTCCGCGTCGATCCTCGCGCCGGGCACGACGATTTCGGCGACCATCGCCAATGAATTCACCGAGGCGGTTGGCGATATCTACACCTCTTCGCTGATCGCCCTTGGCCTGCTGCTGTTCGTCATCACCTTCATCGTGCTGGCCATCGCCCGCTACATGCTGCTGCGCCTCGAAATGAAGGGTGGGAAGTAAGCCAATGAGCAACGCCAATCCCTTCTACGGTCGCCGCAAGAGCCGCTCCAACCTGATGATGGGCCTGTGCATGGCCGCGTCGCTGTTCGGCCTGGCCTGGCTGGTGATGATCCTGGCCGCGCTGTTCTGGAACGGTCTCAGCGGCCTGTCGCTGGACGTGTTCACCCAGAACACGCCGCCGCCCGGCTCGGCCGGCGGCCTGCTCAACGCCATCGTCGGCAGCCTGATCATGACGGCGCTCGGCGTGGTGATCGGCACGCCCATCGGCATCCTCGCCGGCACCTACATGGCCGAGTACGGCGCCCATGGAAAGCTGTCGCTCGTGGTGCGCTTTATCAACGACATCCTGCTCAGCGCCCCGTCCATCGTCATCGGCCTCTTCGTCTACGAGGTGATGGTGATCCGCATGGGCCACTTCTCGGGCTTCGCCGGCGCGGTCGCCCTGTCGATCATCGTCATCCCCGTGGTGGTGCGCACCACCGAGGACATGCTGAACCTGGTGCCCAACCAGTTGCGGGAGGCGGCCTCGGCCCTCGGCATGCCGCGCCATCTGGTGATCCGCCGCATCGCCTATCGCGCCGCCCGCGCCGGCATGGTCACCGGCGTGCTGCTCGCCATCGCCCGCGTTTCCGGCGAGACGGCGCCGCTGCTGTTCACGGCGCTGAACAACCAGTTCGGCGGCGCCAACCTCAACGGGCCGATGGCCAGCCTGCCGGTGGTGATCTTCCAGTTCGCCCTGTCGCCTTACAAGGACTGGCAGCAACTGGCCTGGACCGGCGCCCTGATCATCACCCTCTCGGTGCTCACCCTCTCCATCCTGGCCCGCGTCATCGCCTCCAGGAGCCGCCAGTGAACGGGAGCCGCTCCATGAACATGACCGTCGCACAATCCGCCGCCGTGTCGTCGGCGCGCCCCATGCAGCCTGCCGGAGCCCAACGCGAGATGCCCAACGCCCAGGAAGCCGCGCACGAGAAGATCTCGGTCCGCAACCTCAAGTTCTATTACGGCGACACGCTGGCGCTGAAGGGCATCTCCCTGCCGCTGTACGAACGCAAGGTCACTGCCTTCATCGGGCCGTCGGGCTGCGGCAAGTCCACGCTGCTGCGGATTCTGAACCGCATGTACGACCTGTACCCGGGCCAGCGCGCTGACGGCGAGGTTCTGCTCGACGGCGAGAACATCCTGTCGCCGAAGCAGGACAGGAACCTGCTGCGTTCGCGGGTAGGCATGGTGTTCCAGAAGCCGACGCCGTTCCCCATGACCATCTATGACAACATCGCCTTCGGCGTGCGGCTCTATGAGAAGCTGTCAAAGGCGGAGATGGATGAGCGCGTGGAGTCCTCGCTGCGGCGCGCCGCCCTGTGGAACGAGGTGAAGGACAAGCTGGGCGCCAGCGGCCAGAGCCTCTCCGGCGGCCAGCAGCAGCGCCTGTGCATCGCCCGCACCGTCGCCATCAAGCCGGAAGTCATCCTGCTCGATGAGCCCTGTTCGGCCCTCGATCCGATCTCGACCGCCAAGATCGAGGAGCTGATTGACGAACTGAAGGCCGAGTACACCATCGCCATCGTCACCCATAACATGCAACAGGCGGCGCGCTGCTCCGAGTACACCGCCTTCATGTATCTGGGCGAGCTGGTGGAGTTCGACGAGACGTCGCGCATCTTCACCACCCCGTCCGACCAGCGCACCCAGGACTACATCACCGGCCGCTTCGGCTGAGGAAGGTTCGCGCCGGCGCGCCGCCGGATCGGCCGCCGGCCGGCAACAGCAACACGCCGCGGAGGCGAGGGCGTAGCCGCCCCCTCCGCCACAACCGCACAGGACGTCGCCGCCAGCCGCCGGTGACGCTCCAGGGAGACACAGCCATGGCCGAACATATCGTTTCCGCCTATGACGCCGAACTTTCCGCCCTGCGCAACCGCGTGGTTGAAATGGGCGGCATCGCCGAGAAAATGCTCGACGACGCCACCCGCGCCCTGGTGCGCCGTGACGCCGAACTGGCCCAGTCGGTCATCACGACCGACGCCCGTCTCGACAATCTCCAGCGCGAGATCGAGGAAAACGCCATCCTCACCATCGCCAGGCGCCAGCCGATGGCGGTGGACCTGCGCGAGATCATCTCGGCGATCCGCGTTGCCGGCGATGTGGAGCGCATCGGCGATCTCGCCAAGAACATCGCCAAGCGCGCCGTCGCCATCAGCGGCCAGATGCAGCCGACCCGCATCGTCGTCGGCGTCGAGCACATGAGCGACCTGGTGCAGGAGCAGCTCAAGGACGTGCTCGACGGCTTCACCCAGCAGGACGTCAACGTCGCCATCGACGTCTGGAAGCGCGACGGCGAGATCGACGCGCTGTACACGTCGCTGTTCCGCGAACTGCTGACCTACATGATGGAAGATCCGCGCAATATCGGCTTCTGCACCCACATGCTGTTCTGCGCCAAGAATATCGAACGTATCGGCGATCACACCACCAATATCGCCGAGACGATCTATTACCTCGTCACCGGCAGCGCGCTCGTCAGCGAGCGCCCCAAGAATGACGACACCAGCTTCGCCCGGGTGGGCGAAAGCTGACGCCAGGGCGCGATGGGCGATGCGCATCGCGCAGGGGTCAGGCCGGGCGCCGCCAGGCTTCAGGGGCCGGGGTGTCGGCCTCGCCGCGCCCGGCGGGGAGGGCGCCCTTGCAGCGCGGCCGATGTTTTTTCCTGGAACGGAGCGGCCAGCCGGAGCCGGCGCGAGGCGTGGCGCGCGCCCGGCAGGGCGGTCTCTTCCCGGCGGGCGCGACATATCTGAAGAGCCGGCGGGGCCGCGCCGCCGGCCGGAGAACCGCCGGGGCGTGGGGCTGCTCGCCGGGCGTGGAGTGACATATGGCGACGCGCATTCTGATCGTTGAGGATGAGGAATCCCTCTCCCTTCTGTTGCGTTACAATCTCGAAGCTGAAGGTTACGTGGTCGACGCCGTGGCGCGCGGCGATGAGGCGGAGGTGCGCCTCCAGGAAGCCCCGCCGGACCTGGCCCTGCTCGACTGGATGTTGCCGGGTCTGTCCGGCATCGAGCTGTGCCGCCGCCTGCGCCAGCGTGAGGAAACGGCGCGCCTGCCGGTCATCATGCTGACGGCGCGCGGCGAGGAGGCGGAGCGCATCCGGGGGCTGGCCACTGGCGCCGACGACTATGTGGTCAAGCCGTTTTCGGTGCCGGAGCTGCTGGCCCGCGTTCGGGCCCTGCTGCGCCGCGCCAAGCCAGGCCATGTGGCCGCCCTGCTCACCGCCGGCGACATCGAACTCGACCGCGAAACCCGCCGCGTGCGCCGCGCGGACCGTGAGCTGCACCTTGGCCCGACCGAATTTCGCCTGCTGGAATTCCTGATGCAGAGCCCTGGCCGGGTGTTCACCCGCGAGCAGCTGCTCGACAGCGTCTGGGGCCGCGACGTCTATATCGACGAGCGCACCGTGGACGTGCATGTCGGCCGCCTGCGCAAGGCCATCAACCGCCCGCGCCAGCCCGACCCGATCCGCACCGTGCGCGGCGCCGGCTATTCTTTTGACGAAACCTTTGCCCGCTCCTGAAAGCGGGCCCTGACGCCGCGCGAAACGCCCCCTTCAGGTCCCCGCCAGGTCATCCGGCCCATGTTGGTCATCCCGCCCGTGTTGCGGCGGCCGGCGTGTGTCAATCCGGCCCGCCGCGTGACGGCGAGACTGTATGCGCGCGCCTGGACTGGCCGGGAGAAGACTGGCCATGAGGGCGTTGGCCATGAGGGGGCATGGACCGCTGACATGACGGGGTGGGCCGTGGAGGGGGCAAGACGTCTCAAGGCGGCGCGGCCCAAAACAGCGCCGGCTCCGCCAGGCTCCCAACCAGCCCAAAAAACCAATGCCCGCGACTGGCGCGGGCATCACGTTACATGGCGTGAGAACAGCCGTCCTCAGTTGCTCCGGCGATCGCGGCGGCGCTCCGGCGGCTGGTAGGCGATGCGGCTGTGGAAGGTGCAATAAGGGATGCCGGGCGTCGTGCGGTTGCCGCAGAAGCAGAAATCCGCCGTGGTCGGATCGCCCATGGGCCAACGGCACATGTTCTCGCGCAGCTCCATGATGGTGACGCGCTGGGATTCCGGCGCGGCGATCGCCGGCGATGTCGCCACGGCGGCGACGGCGGCCGGCGCGGGCGTTTCCACCGGGCGCTCAGCCGCGACGGCCACGGCGGCGAGCGCGGTGTTGCCCTGAACCAGCGGAATGCTCGCGCTGGCCCGCGCATTGGTCGCGACGCCGCGCGGCGTTGCGACCGAAACGCTCTTGCGTGGTTTTTGCGCGCCGCCGGATGGTGATTTGGCCCGGCCGGACAGGCCAAGACGGTGGACCTTGCCAATCACCGCATTGCGCGTCACACCGCCCATGGCGGTGGCGATCTGGCTGGCGCTGAGCCCTTCCGACCAGAGCTTCTTCAGCAGTTCGACGCGTTCGTCGCTCCAGCCGCTTCCAGCCTCGCTCATCCGTTCCTCCGCACCAAATTCGTTCATGCAGAAAATCTGCGTAAACGCGCTGAACAGGTTCAGCTACGCAAAACAACAATCCGTCAGGGTAACGGCGCCACGATATGTCGTGGGATATTCCCTGAACCATACAAGATGGCGGGATGCGGCTTCAACCGCAGCCGCCCGCTCCCCACCGTTTTCCCCAGGAACATGATGAAAACGAGTCCGTGATCACTTTTTTTCAACGATTTAGCCGTCGCGCGGTCCCGCCAGGGCGGCTGGCGCTGGATAACACGGATACGGCCAAAGTCGCGCCCGCATTGTCGCGTGACTGTCGCCTGCCGGGGGTATGATCGGGTGTCGGCGGACGCCGCCAGGGGAGGCGTGGCGGGACGGCGGCGGCCCGGCCAACGTCCGGAAAACCCCGGTCTGTCGCGGGCGGCAATGTAAATGCATCCTGTAATTGACAGATTTGTCGCCCGGCATAAAATACTGTCAGTGCCGCCCTCGACAGGGCGGCACTTTGATTTTCATGAACGTTTGGGTTTCGGCGCTTCGGCGCCCGCCTGGCGTTTTCACGCGCGACGCTCCGGCCTGACGGCAAACGACAGGTTGATGTCGGGACCAGCGTCGCCATCAGGGAGTGCGGTCCGTGACGTCGCCGCTGTTGCCAACTTTTGCGCGTGTAGATCTTCAGTTCGAACAGGGCCAGGGCGTCTGGCTGGCGACGCGCGACGGCGAGCGATATCTCGACTTCGGCTCCGGCATCGCCGTGAATTCGCTCGGCCACGCCCATCCGCATCTGGTGGAGGCGCTGACCCGGCAGGCCGGCAAGCTCTGGCACACGTCCAACCTGTTCCGGATACCGGAGGGGGAGCGGCTGGCCCAGCGGCTGGTCGACAACTCTTTCGCGGATCAGGTGTTCTACACCAACTCCGGCGCCGAGGCGCTGGAGTGCGCCATCAAGATGGCCCGCAAATATCACGCGGTTAACGGCCAGCCCGGGCGTTACCGCATCATCACCTTCGAGGGCGCCTTCCATGGCCGCACCCTGGCGACCATCGCCGCCGGCGGCCAGGCCAAATATCTGGAAGGCTTCGGTCCGAAGGTCGACGGCTTTGACCAGGTGCGGGTGGATGACGCGGAAGCGTTGAAGGCCGCTATCGGCCCGGCCACGGCCGCCATCCTCATCGAACCCGTGCAGGGCGAGGGCGGCGTGCGGGTCGTGCCGCCGGCCAAACTGCGCGAATTGCGCCAGCTGTGCGATGAACACGGCCTGCTGCTGATCCTCGACGAGGTGCAGACCGGCGTCGGCCGCACCGGCAAGCTGTTTGCCCATGAATGGTCAGGGATCACGCCGGACATCATGGCCATCGCCAAGGGCATCGGCGGCGGCTTCCCGCTGGGCGCCTGCCTGTCGACGCTGGAGGCCGGCAAGGGCATGACCGCCGGCACGCACGGCACCACCTTCGGCGGCAATCCGCTGGCGGTGGCTGTCGGCAACGCCGTGCTCGACGTGGTTCTGGCCCCGGGGTTTCTCGATCACGTCAACCAGATCAGCCTGCTGCTGCGCCAGCGTCTCGCCGAGCTGCGCGACCGCTTCCCCCACATCATCGCCGAAGTGCGCGGCGAGGGCCTGTTGCTGGGTCTGAAGCTGAATGTGCCCAACACCGATTTCACGGCCGCGGCGCTCGATGAAAAGCTCATCCTGGTCGGGGCGGGCGACAACACCGTCCGGCTGTTGCCGCCGTTGACCATCACGGAGGAGGAGGCGCGGGAAGGCCTGGCCCGGCTCGAGGCCGCGGCGGGGCGTTTGCAGCGCGAGGCGCGCGGCGCTGCGGCGGGAGCGGCGTGATGAATGCGCGTTTCGGGACGGCGCCGGTCAGCGGCTCCGTCAGTTTGTCACCGGAGTTATTGAAGGATCAGAATTTGTCGGCTTCGTCGCAGCAGCGGCGCAACTTCCTCGACCTCACCGATTTCACCGGTGAGCAGTTGCGCCATGTTCTTGAGATCAGCAAGCGCCTGAAAGCGGCGCGTCGCCGGGGCGAGCGCTCTGACTTCCGTCCGCTGACCGGCAAAACCCTGGCGATGATCTTCGACAAGCCGTCGACGCGAACCCGCGTGTCCTTCGATCTCGCCATGCGCGAGCTGGGCGGCGAAACCATCATGCTGACGGGCGCCGAGATGCAGCTTGGGCGCGGCGAAACCATCGCCGACACCGCCCGCGTCATGTCGCGTTACGTGGACGCCATCATGATCCGCATTCTCGACCACGCCGCCATGACGGAGCTGGCCGAATACGCCAGCGTGCCGGTCATCAACGGTCTCAGCAAGCTGTCGCACCCGTGCCAGATCATGGCCGACCTGCTGACCTTCGAGGAGCGGCTCGGGCCGATCACCGGTCGCAAGGTGGCGTGGACCGGCGACGGCAACAATGTGCTGGCCTCGTGGATTCATGCGGCGGCGCGTCTCGATTTCGAGATCGCCGTGGCCGCGCCGAAGGATCTCGGCCCGTCGCAGGAGGTGCTGGACTTCGCCCGCGCCAACGGCGCGAAGCTGAGCCTCGTCGACGACCCGCGCGAGGCGGTGCGCGGCGCCGAGGCGGTGATCACCGACTGCTGGGTTTCCATGGGCGATGAGGACAGCGAGGCCGAGCGTCAGAAGCTGCTGCAGCCTTACCAGGTCAATGCGGCGCTGATGGCGGCGGCGGCGAAAAACGCCATCTTCATGCACTGCCTGCCGGCCCACCGCGGCGAGGAGGTCACCGACGAGGTGATGGACGGGCCGCAGTCCGTGGTGTTCGACGAGGCGGAAAACCGGTTACACGCCCAGAAGGGCGTCCTGGCCTGGTGCCTGGGCGCGGCGGAGTGATGGCCGGCGCAGCAGCAGCCGGTTCGCATGCTGGCGACGACCTGTCCCTGCCGTTCGCGGTCGAGGCGCTCGACGTGCGCGGCCGCGTCGTCCGGCTCGGGCCGGCGCTCGACGCCGTCCTGGCCCGTCACAATTACCCGCCGGCGGTGTCCCGCGTCGTTGGCGAGGCCATGGCGCTCACCGTGCTGCTGGGTTCGGCGCTGAAGCTGGAGGGCCGTTTCCAGTTGCAGACCCGCTCGTCCGGGCCGGTGAACATGATTGTCGTCGATTTCGACGCGCCGGACCGGGTGCGCGCCTGCGCCCGTTTCGACGCGGAGGCGGTGGCGGCGGCGACCGCCGCCGGCGAAACGGCGACGGGCGCACTGCTTGGCCAGGGCCATCTGGCCATGACCATCGATCAGGGCAGTCACGCCAGCCGCTATCAGGGCATCGTGCCGCTGGAGGGCCAGAGCCTCGAGGAGTGCGCCCACACCTATTTCCAGCAGTCGGAGCAGATCCCGACCCTGGTGCGCCTGGCTGTCGGCGAGGAAATGACCTCGCAGTCCCCCAACGGCCGCTACTACCGGGCTGGCGGCCTGATGGTGCAGTTCATGCCCCATTCGGCCGACCGTCTGCGTCAGGCCGACCTGCCGCCCGGCGACGCCCCTGCTGGCCATCAGATCGCCGCCGGCGTTGAGGACGAGGCATGGAACGAGGCCCGGCTGCTGGCTGAGACCACCGAGGCGCACGAACTGCTCGATCCCCTGCTGCCCAGCGAGCAACTGCTGTACAGGTTGTATCATGAGCGCGGCGTGCGGGTGTTTCCGGCCCAGCCGGTACGCGAGGCGTGCCAGTGCTCGCGGGAGCGCATCATGGGCATGCTCGGCGGCTTCAGCCGCCAGGAGCGCGCCGACATGGTGGGCGACGACGGCCGCATCGGCGTGACCTGCGAGTTCTGTTCACGCCACTACGATCTGGAGCCAGGACAGGTGGAGGCGGACATCGCCGCCGCGGCCCTGGCGGATTCAGACGAAGGCGGCGCGCGCGAGCCTTGAGCCTGTTCGCCAGGATGGTTGCACCGGCGCGGCCCTGTCGCGCCGGTTTTTTGTTGCGCCGCCGGCAGGCTGCGGCGGGGCGTCATTACTTTGAGCGGACGCGGATCTTCGCCAGGAGCGGCGCCCGTCTTTCCAGAAAGTGCTTTTGCGTCAGGCGCTCATGGCCTGGATCAGCCGGCGGATGAAGGCGGTTCCGTTGTCCAGCTCCGCCAGGGTGATGAACTCGTCGGCCTGATGGGCCTGGCTGATGGAGCCAGGACCACACACCACCGTGGCGACGCCCGCGTTCTGGAAATGCCCCGCCTCGGTGGCGAAGGACACTGTCGCGGTGTGATTGCGCCCGGCGAGGCGCAGCGCCAGGAGTTCGGCCGCGGAGCCAGGCCGCGGCGCCAGATGCGGCACGGCCACGTCACAGATGGTCTGGATGCTGGCGTCCGGCGCGCCCCGGCGCATGCCCGGCAGCACCGAAGCCTCGGCGAAGGCAGCGAGCTCATCCATCAGGTCGTGGTGGCTATGGCCAGGCAGCCCGCGAAATTCCCACAGGAAGCTGCAGTCGCGCGCGATAATGTTGCGCGCCGCGCCGCCATGGATCGCGCCGACCTGCAGGGTCGAGCAGGGCGGGTCGAACAGGCCGGTCGGGTCGCCCGCCGCGGCGAACTGTTCCTGCCGGCGCGCCAGCCAGTGGATCATCTCCGCCGCCGCCATCACCGCATTGGCGCCATGCGCCGGCTGTGAGGAGTGGCCTTCCTTGCCGGTAATGCGGGTGGTCAGCGAAACCACGGATTTGTGAGCGGTGACCACGTCCATCCCGGTGGGTTCGCCGACGATGGCGACGCCAGGGCGCGGCAGGTCCACGCCCATGCGCGCCACGGCGTCGACCACGCCAAGGCAGGAAACCTCCTCGTCGTAGGAGAGCAGGATATGGATGGGCACCGTCAGCCGGGCGGCGCGCATCTCGGGAACCAGCGCCAGCACAATGGCGACGAAGCCCTTCATGTCCACGGCGCCGCGTCCATAGGCGCGCCCGTCCGCCACGCGCAGCCGCCAGGGATCGCTGCTCCACGCCTGGCCCGCCACCGGCACCACGTCCGTATGGCCTGACAGCAGCACGCCGCCATCCTGCGCCGGGCCGATGCTGGCGAACAGCGCGGCTTTTTCGCCCGTTGCGTCAGGGATGCGCACGGAAGCCACGCCCAGCTGCGTCAGCCAGGCTTCGACAAAAGCAATGAGCTCCAGGTTGGAGCGGTGGCTCTCCGTATTGAAGGCGACCAGTCGCTCCAGCATGGCGAGAGGCGTCACATTGGCTCCTGATGGTTCCGGCGCGCCCGTCAGCCCGCGGCGCGCCCCGCTTCCCTATCCTGTCCGGGGCGGCCCGCTGGCGCAACTGCGCGCTGCGTTCGCTCCTGCGGCGCCAGGTCCGTCAGTGGATGACGCGCGCCAGGCCGGCGCGAATGGCGTAGGGGCTGTCCAGCACGAAGGTGGGAATGGCCACCTCGAAGCGCTCGCCGGCGGCGTCGATCATGGCGTAACTGCCGCTCATCACGCCGTGCGGCGTGCGCAAGGGGCAGCCGCTGGTGTAGGTGTAGGCGTCGCCAGGCGCGATATGCGGCTGTTCGCCAACAACGCCGGGGCCCGTGACGGCTTCCACCGCGCCGTCGCCGTCAACGATCCGCCAGGTGCGGGCGCGCAATTGCACCGGGCGCGGGCCATGATTGGCGATCTGCACCGTGTAGGCCCAGAAATAATCGCCATGCCCCGGTGAGGACTGGTCCTCAAGGAAGCTGGGCGTCACGGTGACTTCGATATCGTGAGTCAGTGCCCGGTACATGGCGCTCTCCACTCGCAAAACGCACCCTGACAGGAGACGGCATGCGCCGCGCCAGGCCATATCGCCGCGCAGATCATGTCGCCTCACCCGCCCCGGGGCCATGGTCTCCCAAGTTATATCTCCTCCGCAAGGCCAAGTCCCTCCGCAAGGTCAAGTCCCTCCGCAGGATCATGTCCCTCCGCAAGGTCAAGCCCGCTGCAAGGTCAGCCGTGGCTTCCTGAGCGTCCAGGGCCGACTCTTCCGCAAGAGAAGACATCCTCCCGCCCCGCGTCAATGGCGCTGAAGGAGGAACCGGAGCGCAGCCGCTGTATTGGCTTGTCCGGGCGGCAAAAAGGGAATAAATTCTTTAACATAAGGGCGTTGCGCCGTGACCTGTGGGTGCGCGCAGCCGCCGGGAACAGGCTGTCCCGACGCGACGACACACGGGAACGGGACGCCAGCGGGGGCCCTGCAGGGTTCGGACGGGTTTTGATTTTTGCACGGCAGGCGCGCCAGCGGCGCCGCGCCTGGCGCGATGCATATGCCGGAGGTGTTCAGGGAGGCGGGCCATGCTGTCACATCAGCAGATCTGGCAGGCGATTGACGGGCTGGCGAAGCGCCACGGCCTGTCGGCGTCTGGCCTCGCCCGTCGCGCCGGGCTTGATCCCACCACATTCAATCGTTCGAAACGCATCGCCGTGGATGGTCGCCTGCGCTGGCCGTCGACGGAATCGGTCGCCAAGGTGCTCGACGCCACCGGCGCCTCGATTCACGAATTCCTGGCCCTGGTGGGCGGCGAGACGCCAGCCGCCGGCGTCGGCCAGGCGCCCCCCGATCCGGCGCAGCTGGCGCGGCCGCGCGGCATCCCGTTGATCGGCATGGCCCAGGCCGGTCAGGGCGGCTACTACGATGATTCCGGCTATCCTGTTGGCTCCGGCTTCGATGAGGTGATCTTTCCGCGTCCCGGCGACGGCTCCCTGTACGGCCTCAAGGTCACGGGCGATTCCATGTTGCCGGTGTATCGCGACGGCGACGTCATCGTCGTCGATCCGGCGGCCACCGTGCACAAGGGCGACCGGGTGGTCGCCCGCACCCACGACGGCGAGGTCATGGCCAAGGAACTGGCCGCCCGCACGGCCCGGCTGGTGCGGCTGCGTTCGCTCAACCCGGAACACGCCGAGCGGGAGATCGCGCTGAAGGACCTGGACTGGATCGCTCGCATTGTCTGGGCGAGCCAGTAGCGGCCCGCCCGAAATTCCGCGCCGGTCAGCGTCTGGCGGCTGGCGTCTGGGTCGCCCGACCGCTGTGAGCCGGCGGCTGGGCGCTCAGCGCCCCCTGAAGACAGGCGGGCGTTTCTCAAGAAAGGCGTTGATCGCCTCCTCGTTGTCCTCGGTCATCGAGGCCAGGATATACTGGTCGTTGTCCATGTGCGCGGTCAGGCGGTTCAGGGCGGTCGCCTGTTCGGTGATGGTGCGTTTCGCCATGCGCATGCCAATTGGCGGCAGGGCCGCCGCCTTGCGCGCCCAGCGCATCGCGACCTCCAGGGCCTGGCCATCTTCCGACATGTCGTCGATCAGGCCCCATTCCAGCGCCTGCGGCGCATAAACCCGCTCGCCGAACAGGATCAGTTGCTTGGCCCGGGAGGGGCCGAGCAGGTTCAGGATGCGGGGCGCGGCGTTCCAGTTGAGATTCCAGCCGAGGGGAATTTCGGGAAGGCGCATATGGGCGCCGCGGCCGGCGATGCGGAAATCGCATGAGGCCGCCAGCGCCAGCGCCCCGCCAAGGCAGAAGCCCTCGATGGCGACGATGGTGACCTGGTCAAGATTCTCCCACGCCGCGCATGTGGTGGGGGCGAGACGCAGCAGCTCGCGCTTTTCCAGCAGCGGCGCCGTCCGGCGGGCCTTGTGGTCCGGGTCGGCCAGATCAGCCCCCGAGGAAAACACCGGATCGCCGGTGAGGATCACCGCGCTGGTATGAAAATCGTCACGCAGTCGCAACGCCGCCTCGCGCAACGCCTCGATGGCTTTCACGGACAGGGCGTTGATGCGGTCGCCCCGGCGCAGGGTCACCGTGGCGATGCGATCGTCAAACGTGACGCTGACCGGCCCGACTTCGAATGGCGTGGACATGAGCTTCCTCCCGTATCGCCGCCGTTTCAGGCGGTCTTCGGGGGGAAGGCTAATGGAACGGATTAAATATGGGCGCCCATCGTCGCATCCTGTGGCGCGCAAATGTTGAACTCCTGAGGGCGCAGCGCGGAAAAGCTGCAAAACATCAGGGGCGATCCGTGCGGATCGCCCCTGATCAGGCCCAGGCGGCGCCTGAGCCTTGCAGGTCGCGGCTGCGTCAGCATCTTCGCGACCTGGCGCATGCCGGATGTCTGGGAGGTCGTTCAGCGGACGCCGAGCAGCTCCACGTCGAAGATCAGCGTCGCGTTCGGCGGGATGACGCCGCCGGCGCCGCGGGCGCCGTAACCGAGTTCGGCCGGGATAATCAGGATGCGCTTGCCGCCCACCTTCATGCCGGCGACGCCCTCGTCCCAGCCGCGGATGACCTGGCCGCCGCCAAGGCCGAACTCGAACGGCTGGTTGCGGTCGCGCGAGGAGTCGAACTTCTTGCCGGGCTTGCCGTTGTTATCCAGCCAGCCAGTGTAGTGCACCTTGACCTGCTGGCCTGCCTTGGCCACGGGGCCGGTTCCCACGACCTCGTCCTTGTATTTCAGGCCGGAGGGAAGGGTGGTGGTCTCGGCGGCGGATACGTTTGCGGTCATGGCGAGAACTGCTGCTCCTGCAAGAGGGATCAGGGTGCGGGAAATCATCGAACGGAACATGCCCTGGGCTTCCTTCATGTCTTTTCCAGCGTGGCGGCGCCTCGCTGCGCAGCGGCGCCTGGCTGGAAAGCACGTCAAACCAGACAGATAACAAACCCCGGTTCAGGGTGAACGGCGTTTGTTCTGGCGCGTGCTTCGACGAAGCGACGGCCAGCGCTGAAATTAGCGGCATCCGTGTCGAAATTGCGATGGCCCGGGGCCAGGGATGGCGGCAGAACTGGCCGCCGCCGCCGCATGTCCACAGCCAGTCGCCGGACGGCCGCCCCGTCAGTCTGGATGAACGCGTCTGACGCGGGGGCGTTGCGCTGGAGGCAGCCTGTCGTCAGCCGGCCTTGCCGGCGGCGCGGGCCGCCAGGAAAGCCTCATGATCGGCGATGAGCCGGCCGTCGAGCCCCTTGCGGATCAGCTCCAGGGTTCCCGGAATGCCCAGGATCGCCGCGAATGAGCCAAAACGGGGGCCGCGCTCTTCTCCGAGCAGGATCTGGTAAAGGGCGTTGAACCAGGCGCCTGACACGCCAGGACGCTCCGGCGTCGCGCCCTTGGCCTTGAAGTCCTGATAGTCGGGCACGGTGCGGCCAACCTCATAGACCACGTCCTGAATCTGGCCTGCGTCCGCGTTGTCCGGCAGGGCGGCGAGGCGTTGCGCCAGGTCTTCCAGCGCCTTGCGTTCGCTGTCGGACGGCGGGCGATAGGTCTTCGCAGGCTTGACGAAATCCTGGAAGTTACGCACCGCGTAGCCAAGCAGGCTGTCGAGGCGCGGGTGGGTTTCCGGCGCGGCGGCGGGCGCATAGCGCTTCAGGAACTGCCACAGGCTTTCCTTCGTCTCGGCGTTGGCGACGGCGGCGAGGTTGAGCAGCAGGCCGAAGGAAATCTGCGTCGGGCGCGGCGCGTTTTCGCCGGTGTCCGCGCCAGCCTGGGTCACGGCTTCCGGCGCCGGCGGGTTGCCGCCATGGATGTGGTGCACCGGATTGCCGAGGCGCTGCTTCGCGTCCTGCCGCGCATAGGCGTCGAGGAACGACAGGTATTCGTCCACATTGCGCGGAATGACGTCGAAGTGCAGCCGCTTGGCCTCGCGCGGGCGGGCGTACATGAACAGCGCCAGGCTTTCCGGCGCGCCATAGGTCAGCCAGTCCTCAATGGTCAGGCCGTTGCCCTTCGACTTCGAAATCTTCTGTCCCTTTTCGTCGAGGAACAGCTCGTAATTGAAGCCTTCCGGCGGTTGCGCGCCGAGGGCGCGGGCGATCTGGCCCGACAGCTTCACCGAGTCGATCAGGTCCTTGCCGGCCATTTCGTAATCGACGCCCAGCGCCGTCCAGCGCATGGCCCAGTCCGGCTTCCATTGCAGCTTGGCGTGGCCGTCGAGAGCCGAGGTCTCGAAGCGCGCGCCGCTTTCGGGATCACGCCAGACCAGGGTGGCGCTGTCGGCCCGCACCTCGTCGATCGGCACCTGCATCACGTGGCCGGTGACCGGGTGGATCGGCAGGAACGGCGAATAGGTGCTGGCGCGTTCGGCGCGCAACGACGGCAGCATCACCTTCATCACCGCGTCATAGCGCTCCAGCACCAGGCGCAGCGTATCGTTGAAGCGGCCGGACCTGTAGCACTCCGTCGCCGACAGGAACTCATACTCGAAACCGAAGCTGTCCAGGAAGGCGCGCAGCCGGGCGTTGTTGTGCTGGCCAAAGCTCTCATGCGTGCCGAACGGGTCGGGGACCTGGGTCAGCGGCTTGTTGAGGTGCTGCGCCAGCAGGTCGCCGTTCGGCACATTGTCGGGCACCTTGCGCAGGCCGTCCATGTCGTCGGAGAAGGCGACGAGGCGCGTCTGGACCGTATCGTTGGTCAGCAGGCGGAAGGCGTTGCGCACCATGGTGGTGCGGGCCACCTCGCCAAAGGTGCCGATGTGCGGCAGGCCGGAGGGGCCATAACCGGTCTCGAACAGCACGTAACCCTTGTCCTTGCCAGCTTTCACCGCGGCTTCGCGACGCGCAACGAGCTTGCGCGCTTCTTCGAACGGCCAGGCGGAGGACGTCTGGGCGGCCTCCACGAGTTGCGGGTCGAAAGCGGACGTGGTCATGGAACTGCGACTCTTTTCAAAATGTTTTGCCGGCGTGGGCCGGCGTCATGGCGGGGACGGATCCGGCGACAACGGCGGCGATCTGTCTCCATGCTGCTGAACTGGCGCGGTTTGCTGGAAAACGCCGCAGGCGCCGGCGGCAATGTCTTCAATGTGGCCGGCGAAGCGCCGCGTCAAGGCTGACGAGCCCTTGCGGGCGCCGTAGCGAACGCGGACCGGCGAAAAACCGTTCAGAAAAAGCTGACAGGGAAATACCGCAGGTACAGCTCATCATAGCGCCCGTCGCTCCACATCTGTTGCAGGGCGTAATCGAAGGCCCGTTGCAACGCCGCGTCATTGCGGCGGACGATGAAGCCGACGCCCTCGCCGAAAAACCCGTCCGACAGATAGGGCCCGCCGGTGAAACCGCAGCAATTGCCGGCGAGGCTGCCGTCCTGCCACAGGGCCATGCTGAGCCCGTCGCCGAAGACATAGGGAACCTCCCCCGCGCGCAGCCCCGCCGCAGCCGCCGGCAAATCGGGATAGGTCTTTAGCGGCGAAGCGGGGAAATTCGCCTTCAACCAGGCTTCATGGGCCGAGCCGGCCACGACGCCGACGGTCTTGCCAGCGAAGTCCTTCGCGCCGGGCGCGGGCAGGGCGGCGCCGTTCTTCACCATGAAACGGCCGGGAAACTGCATGTAGGGCCGGGTGACGGTGAACCGCTCCAGCAGCCGGGGCGTCACCGGAATGGCGGCGATGACCACATCGCCCTTGCCGGCGGCCAGGGCGTCGAGCAGCGTGTCGAAACGGCGGGCCTGGATGGTGCAGGCCACGCCGAGCCGGTCGCAGGCGGCGCGGGCCAGGTCGACGGTGAAGCCGGTGGGCCGGTTGTCGTCGCCGGTGAAGTTCAGCGGCGGGAAGCCGTCGTCGGTGAGAATGCGGATGGTTCCGGCGCCGCTCATGTCGGGGCGCTCCAGCCGCGTGTTCGGATTGCCGAACATGGGGATGCGCACGGCCGGCTGGGGGCCTGTCGCGATGGGCCCGGCAGTTGTCGGCCCGGTTGCGGCGGGGGCTGCGGCTCCGTTCGTCGCGGATCCGGCTGTCATGGGCGCGGCGATCGCCGGCTCCGCCAGCAAGGCGGCGATGGCGAGCAGGACGAGAACAACGGTTGCCGTCGCAACGATGCGCAAGTTAGAATTGAATATCGTCCGCAACGACGCAACGCTCCTCATCCGGTCCGGTGCTCCATGCGCGCAGCCACGGTTCTCCAGCGGCGACGTCTGACGCGGGTTCTGCCTGCGAATGATGATGGCGTCCCGCTGGCGACGCAAGGCGGCGGCGATGGAGCGGCGACGTTTTTCACCGCCGGCGCGGCTTTGCCGCCGCAGCTGGCTTTCCTGATCGGCCATGGTCTCACTGGCCCGGCGCTTGGCGCGGCGGCGCAACTGGCGCGGCGCTGGCGCGTGCCGCCGGAGCAGGCGCTGTTCGCCGCTGGCATGATGGAGCCGGCCGCCTATTACCGCGCCCTTGCCCTGGAGCTGGGCGCGCCCTTCGCGGCCGACGCCCTGCGCCGGGGCGGGCTGACGCTCGACGGCGCGCGGTATCCCGACAGCATTCTGGCGGGCGTCGCGCCGGTTATCGACAGCGCTGGCCGTCGCCTGTTCGTGCTGGCGCCCCAGGGCGAGGCGCTGGCCCGCCTTCTCGATGGCCGGATGCATCTGGCCGGCGCCGCCATCATCACGCCGGAGGCGCTGGCGCGCGCCGTGATGCGGCGCCACGCGCCCGCCATCGCCCATGACGCGGGGCATTCCCTGGCCGACGCCCGGGCGGACCTGTCCTGCCGGGAGGGTCTGACGCGCCCCCAGGCGTGGGCGCTGGCCGCCGCGGCGCCGGGTTTCGCCATGCTGGCGGCGCTGGCGCCGGCGGTGCTTGCCGGATTGTTCGCCGTGGTGTTCCTCAGCTACGCCATTGTCCGGCTGGCGGCGACCTTCGCCGCGCCAAACGCCGCGTCAGGCGCCGCATCCGGCGCGGGTGAAGCGCCGCCCGTCGCGGACGCGCATCTGCCCGTCTATACGGTGATCGTCCCCGTTTATGGCGAGGCCAACATGGCCGCGCACATCCTGCAGTCGCTGCAACGGCTCGACTATCCGCGCGCCCGTCTCGACGTGCGGATCGTCGTCGAGGCGGATGATCACGCCACGCGGGTCGCCTTCATCGCCCTGCAGCCGCCGCCCTGGATCAGCATCGTCGTGGCGCCGCCAGGCCACCCCCGCACCAAGCCGCGCGCCCTCAACGTCGCCCTGGTTACGGCGCGCGGCGAATTCACCGCCATCTATGACGCCGAGGACGCGCCGGACCCCGACCAGTTGCGCAAGGCCGTGGCCGCTTTTCACGCCGCGCCGCCGGATGTCGCCTGCCTGCAGGCCCGCCTCGCCATCGACAACAGCGCCGATGGCTGGCTGCCCGCCTGTTTCGCGCTGGAATATGCGGCGTTGTTCGACGCCATCAATCCAGGTCTGGCGCGGCTTGGCCTGCCGATTCCGCTGGGCGGCACCTCAAATCATTTCCGCACCACGGCGCTACGCCAGGTGATGGGCTGGGACGCCTGGAACGTCACCGAGGACGCCGATCTCGGCCTGCGCCTGGCGCGGGCCGGCTGGCGCGTCGCCGATCTGGATTCCACCACGCTGGAGGAGGCGCCGGTGAGCGTCCGCGCCTGGCTGGCGCAGCGCGCCCGCTGGCTGAAGGGCTGGATGCAGGTCGCCATCACCCACAGCCGCGCGCCCGGGCAGGCGGCGCGTGAGCTTGGCCCGCTGGGCGCCTGGGCCGCCGCCGCCCAATGCGCCGGCGTCGTGCTGAGCGCCCTGGGATTTCCGTTGTTCGTTCTCGGCGCCGCCATACAGTTCGCGTCCGGCGACCTGTTGTCGCTGGACGGCTGGCAGGCGCGGCTTGGGGCTGCTGCCGCCGCCGCGGTGGCGTTGGCCGGCCTGGCCGCCGGCGTCGCGCCGCTGGTCACCGGCGCGCGGCGCAGGCGCCTGCTGCCCCTGCTGCTGCTCGCGCCTTTGCTGCCCGCTTATTACGCCCTGGTCTCGCTCGCCGCCTGGCGGGCGCTGATCGAGCAGATCCGCGCGCCTGCCCGCTGGAACAAGACCACGCATGGGGTGGCGCGCTCCTCCCGTTCGGGGCGCCTCACATATACTGGCGGAACTCCTTCGCCGCCTCGGCGGGCGGACGCTTCAGATTGAAGCCGCCGACGAAGTGACCGTTACGGTCCATCAGATAGACCATCGCCGTGTGGTCCATGGTGTATTCGCTGTCCTTCTGCTCCACCTTGCGGGCATAGACGCGAAAGGCGCGCGTGACGGCGTCGATCTGTTCCTGTGAGCCGGTCAGGCCGATGATGCGCGGATCGAAGCTGCCCAGATAGTCTTTCATGACGCCCTGGGTGTCACGGGCCGGATCGACGGTGATGAACACCGCCCGGGCCTTCGCATCCTTGCCCAGCGCCTCCAGCATCTGCGAAACCTCATAAAGGGTGGAGGGGCAGATGTCCGGGCAATGGGTGAAGCCGAAAAACAGCAGGTAGGGCGCGCCGCGCAGGGATGCGTCGGTGACCGTATTGCCGTTCTGGTCGGTCAGGGAGAACGGCCCGCCAACGCCGGAAGAGCCGCCGCCGCCCTGGACCTGGCGCCAGGCGAACAGGCCGCCGGCCAGCACCGCAAGACCCAGAACGAACACGCCGAGGGTCAGGGCAAGCCGGCGGGAGGGGGCGCGGGAGGGACCGGACGACATCGCTTTGCTCCTGTTTCCTGTGCTCCGGATGCGTCCATGCCGGTCCATGCGGCCATCTGTCGGCCAATGCGCTGAATGGGCGTGGATCGCTGTTCATGCGGGTCGCGGGCGCGGCCCGCCATGCGGGCGCCGGCCCGGGCGAGCGCGTCACGCCGTTCATGCTTTAACCGTCCGGGGCCGCCGGGTCACCCACCACGGGGGAGACATGACGTCGCCTCAGGCTGGAACCGTTCCAGAACAAACCGTTCGCGCGCCTGCGCTGCCTGTGCCAAATGGGCCGGGACGGCGCCCTCATCCCTGGGGGGCGCCAGCCTGACAGGAAAGGACGCGGGCATGACGGATGTGAATGCGAACACCATTGCGGCGCTCCGGGCGGAGATCGCTGAAAAACCCGACGGCGTGCTGGAAGCGCTGGCCGAGCGCCACCAGACGACGATGAAAACCGTGTTCTCGGCGTTGCCGGAAGGCCAGGCCACGCCGGTTCCGGCCAGCCGTTTCGAGGAATTGTGGGCCGACCTGGCGACCTGGGGCGACGTCACCTTCATCGTCCATACCCGTGACGGCGTATTCGAGACGAAGGCGCCGGTTCCGCCAGGCTCCCATGGCCGGGGCTATTTCAACATCCACGGCGACAGCCCGCTGGGCGGCCATATCCGCGCCGACCGCTGCGACTCGATCTGGTTCGTCGACCGGCCATTCTTTGGCCGCCGTTCCTGCTCGCTGGTGTTCATCAACACGGATGGCGAGGCCATGTTCAAGGTGTTTGTCGGCCGCGACGCCCAGCGCGAACTGAATCCGCAACAGGTCGCCCGTTTTGAGGCGTTGCGCGCCAGCCTGGCCTGATCTGGGTGGACATTGCGTGATTTCAGGCGGCTCTGGCGCGTGTCAGGCCGCCTTTTTTTCGCCATTGTGACCCGAACGCCATGATTCCCAGATTGTCTCCACATCAGAATAATTCTAATGGAAATTATCCGGATGTGGGACACAGAGCCATGATGAAGCAGGAAAATCTGCCGTTGACGTCGCTGCGTGGCGTCGCGGCGCTATGGGTCGTGGCCCATCATCTGGTCCTGCGCTTTGTTGACCTTGGGTTATCCACCCCTGACCGGTTCCTGTTCCCCGGCGGCGTCGCTGTCGACGTCTTCTTTATTCTCAGCGGTCTGGTGATGGCGGCGACCTATCGTGAGCTGACCCCGTCCGGCATTCCCGCCTTCATGATCCGGCGGATTTTCCGCATCTATCCGTTGCACCTGTTCGTGATGACCGGGCTGATCTGCCTGGCGGCCCTGCTGCTGCTCACCGGCCGCCAGGGACCGCCGGGATACGACTGGTCGCGGTTGCCAGGCGCCCTGCTGCTGTTGCAGCCATTTCGCGACCAGCCGTTGACGTGGAATGTCGCGAGCTGGTCGGTCGGCGTCGAGATGGCCTGCTATCTGGCGTTTCCGCTGTTCCTGCCGCTGCTGCGGGCGTTGCCGCGCATCGCCCTTGCCGTGCTGGTCGTGGCGTTGGGGGTAGTCGAGTTCCTGGTGCTGAGCCGCGTCGGCGCGGTCGTGGCTGGCGGCGGCGCGGTGGCGCGGGGCTTCGCCGGCTTTGCCTTCGGTATGACTATCGCCCTCAGCCTGCAGGGCGCCCGCCTGCCGCAATGGGCCCAGAACCTGCTGGAGCCGGCGGCCATCATCGCCATCGTCGCCGCGCTCGCCGCCGGCCGGCCCGAGTGGACGCCGATGTTCGGCGCCGTCCTGATCGCACTGTTGTTCACCGGCCGCGGCCCCGTCGCCGCCGTGTTTGAAAAGGCGCCGCTGCACTGGCTCGGCAAGGTGTCCTATTCGGTCTACCTGGTGCATTTGCCGGTGATTGGCGTGTTCGCCTCGGCGCCGAAAAGCGCGTGGCTGCTGGGCGCCGTCGGCCCGGTGATCTGGTGCGTGCTGGCCGTCGCGCTGGTGCTGGCCGTGTCGCATGTCTGCTGGTGGCTGATCGAGGAGCCGGCGCGCCGCTATGGCGCCCGCCTTGCCCGTGGCCAGCGCCTGACGGTCAAGGCTCCCACGCCGCGCGGCCCGGAGACGGCCGGCGTCGCCTGAGAAGGGAAATCCGGCGGCGCGCAGGCCAGGTTGCGGCCGTTCACGACAGACAGGTCGCGCCCACTCGCTTGTGGAACGACGCGGCGCGTCTGGCGCGCCGCCGCGTTGATGCAACTGCCAATGGGTTAAACGCGCGCGGCCCGCGCCCGTTCCAGCGCATCCGCGACGGCGCTGGCCAGACGACGGGACTGGAAGGGCTTGCCAAGCACCGTCACCAGCGGATTGCCTGTCAGCCCGGCCTCCAGGTCCTCGGCGCCGTAGCCGGTGATGAAGATCACCGGCAGGCCGGGGAAGCGCGCCAGGCAGGTCGCGTAAAAATCCTGGCCGGTGGTGTCCGGCAGGCCCACGTCCGACACCAGCAGGTCGATATGCGCGCCTTCCAGCAGCGACTGCGCCTCCGCGCCCGTGGGGGCGTCCAGCACCGTGCAGCCTGCTTCCTCCAGCATGTCGAAGGTCGTCATTCGCACAAACATCTCGTCCTCGACGAGAAGCACGACGGGCGATGGCAGGGCGGCGTTCATGGGCGGTCGTCCGGCGTCTGGCGCGTGGGCGGGGCGGCGTGGCCCGGCCTGTTGGCGGCGGCCGGCTGTTGACGTGATATCCCGTCCGTTTTCACGGGCCCCTCCCTGAGCAGACGCCGCCTGGGCGCCAGCTTCGGCAGGACAGCGTTTCCGTCACCTTGACCGCCCGGTTTTAGCGGAAACCGCCCGCGCCGCAAAGACGTCGGCTGCGCCCGCCGCACCGAAGGCCCCCGCGCCGACGCTGGCGACAAAAAAACGCGGCGATGATTTCGCCGCGTTTCGGAGACATCAGTCCGGAGCAACGCCCCGGGGAAGCAACAGGCCTCAGGCGGCCATCGCCTTCTTCAGGTTCTCGTCGATCTTGTCGAGGAAGCCGGTGGTGGAGAGCCACTTCTGGTCGGCGCCGACCAGCAGGGCGAGGTCCTTGGTCATGTAGCCGGCCTCAACGGTGTCGACGCAGACCTTCTCGAGGGTCGACGCGAACTTCGCCAGTTCGGCGTTGTTGTCCAGCTTGGCGCGATGGGCGAGGCCGCGCGTCCAGGCGAAGATCGAGGCGATGGAGTTGGTCGAGGTCTCCTTGCCCTTCTGGTGCTCGCGGTAGTGGCGGGTGACGGTGCCGTGGGCGGCTTCCGATTCCACAACCTTGCCATCGGGGGTCATCAGCACCGAGGTCATCAGGCCGAGCGAGCCGAAGCCCTGGGCCACGATGTCGGACTGCACGTCGCCGTCGTAGTTCTTGCAGGCCCAGACATAGCCGCCGGACCACTTCAGGGCCGAGGCGACCATGTCGTCGATCAGGCGGTGCTCATAGGTGAGGCCGAGGGCGTCGAAGCGCTCCTTGAACTCGGCGTCGAACACTTCCTGGAACAGGTCCTTGAAGCGGCCGTCATAGGCCTTGAGGATGGTGTTCTTGGTCGACAGGTACACCGGGTACTTGCGGGCGAGGCCGTAGTTGAACGAGGCGCGGGCGAAGTCGCGGATCGAATCGTCCAGGTTGTACATGGCCATGGCCACGCCCGAACCCGGCGCCTTGAACACTTCCTTCTCGATCACCTGGCCGTCTTCACCGACGAACTTGATGGTCAGCGTGCCCTTGCCGGGGAATTTGAAGTCGGTGGCGCGGTACTGGTCGCCGAAAGCGTGACGGCCAACGACGATCGGCTGGGTCCAGCCCGGCACCAGGCGCGGCACGTTCTTGCAGATGATTGGCTCGCGGAAGATCACGCCGCCGAGGATGTTGCGGATGGTGCCGTTCGGCGACTTCCACATTTCCTTCAGGCCGAATTCCTCGACGCGCGCCTCGTCGGGGGTGATGGTGGCGCACTTGACGCCCACGCCGTGCTTCTTGATCGCCTCGGCGGCGTCAATGGTCACCTGGTCGTTGGTGGCGTCGCGGTGCTCAACCCCCAGGTCGAAATACAGCAGATCGATGTCGAGGTAGGGGTGGATCAGCTTGTCCTTGATCTGCTGCCAGATGATCCGGGTCATCTCGTCGCCGTCAAGCTCGACGACGGGGTTGGCTACCTTGATCTTTGCCATCGACTCTGTCCTCGCGGATTGTTCGGTCGTCACATACTGCGCGGCCGGCTTCAGCCCGGCGCGCCTCCCGCCGGGCTTTCTGGGCGATTTCCCGCCGGGCTGCAATGTCTGATCGCTTCAAAAGCACGCAAATCAAAAAAACCCGTGCAGTTGCAACAGCGGAAATGCGCCCGCCCACATGGCTCCGGCCGCTCCGGCGCGACGGATGCGCGCGGGGCTCGCCAGATGGGGGCAGCGGGCGTGGTTGCAATTGTGGCGCCTGATGAACCAACATCGCCCCAGCGCGTTGGAACTGGAAACGGAAGGACGCCGGATGGCATCAACAGTGGTCCTGGCCGATATCGGCGGCACCAACGCCCGGTTTGCGTTGGCCGGCGGCGGCGGCGCGGGGGAAGTGGCGCGCTTCGCGGTCGCTGACTACGCAAGTTTTGACGACGCCATGGATCGCTTTCTCCAGATGCGACGGGCCGTGGCCGGCCGCCCCATCGCCGCCGCCATCGCCATCGCCGGCCCGGTGTCGCGCGGCGCCGGCAGCCTCACCAACAGCCACTGGCGCTTCAGCGAGGCGGATATCGCCGAGCGCTTCGGCATCCCGAATGTGCGCCTGCTCAACGACTTCGAAGCGTTGGCCTGGGGGCTGCCGCTGTTGCGCCCCGAACATCTCACCCGCATCGTCGGCCGGCATCCGGCCACGGGTTATGTCACGGTCCGGCCGCCTGGCGGGCCCACCCCGGGCAGCAACGGGCGCCTGGTGGCGGTGGGGCCTGGCACGGGGCTTGGCGTCGCCTGCCTTGATCCGGACGGCGGCGGCGGCATGGTCATCGCCTCCGAGGGCGGGCACGTCAACGCGCCATCCTGGAGCGCCCGTCTCGACGCCATCATCGACTGGCTGCGTTCGGACCTGGGGCATGTCTCCGTGGAGCGGATGGTGTCGGGTCAGGGGCTTGAGAACACCTACAGGGCGGTGGCGGCGCTGGAAGGCAAGCCGGCCCGTTTGCAGGACGCGGCCGCCATCACCGGCGCGGCGCTGGACCGGAGCGACCCTGTCGCCGTCGAGACGGTCGAAATCTTCTGCGCCATGCTGGGGGAGGTCGCCGGCAATTATGCGCTGACCTTTGGCGCGTCCGGCGGCGTCTATATCGCTGGCGGCATCGCGCCGCGCATCATTGATCTGTTGCAGGCCTCCGAATTTCGCGAGCGCTTCGTCGCCAAGGGCCGGTTCCGCACGTGGCTGGAGCCGGTGCCCACCTGGCTGGTGCTGCATCCCAACCCGACGTTTCTTGGCCTCGAGGCGGTGGCGAGCCGGGCGGTGGTGGAGAATCTCTGAGCTTTTCGCCGCGGCGGCGCCGGCCCTGCATGTCCGGGTCGCGCAGAACGCGGGTTGCGCCGCGGGCGCAGTCTGTTGCACATGGCGGGACGTTTCCGGACGGCATGGTCACGGCCCGTATGAGGGGCGGCGGCCGTCGTCTGCATGGGCGTTTCAGGACTGGCGCGGAGATGGCGCGCGACGCATCCCGGTTCGGGGCGGGCGCCATCTTCATGGCTGGCCCTGAAAGGCGCGGGTTTGCCCAGGCAAGGTTGTGGGCGCAGTTGGAAGGCCGATGGCTGGAACAGATCACACCCGCCCCCTGATCGAGGGCGGTCCCATCATCATTATCGTGCGGCCCCAGCTCGGGCAAAACATCGGCATGGCCGCCCGCGCCATGGCCAATTTCGGCCTCGGCCGGATGCGGCTGGTCGCCCCGCGCGACGGCTGGCCGCAGCAGGACGCCTTCGCCGCCGCCTCTGGCGCCGTGCACGTGCTGGAGAATGCGCAGCTGTTTCCCGATCTGGCGTCCGCTGTCGCTGACTGCCATCACGTCTATGCCTGCACGGCCCGCGAGCGGGGGCAGGCCAAGGATGTGATCGGCGCCGACGCAGCCGCCGCGCGCACGACGGCCGCCATGGCCGCGCAGGAAACGGTCGCCATTGTCTTTGGCCCGGAGCGCAGCGGCCTGGAAAACGATGAAGTGGGCGTCGCCGACACCATCATTACCTTCCCGGTCAATCCTGGCTTTGCCTCGCTCAACCTCGCCCAGTCGGTGTTGCTGGTTGGCTACGAATGGTTCCGCACGGCGCACATGGCCGCGCCGGCGCCCGCCATGCCAAAATCGCCGCCGGCGCGCCGGGAATCCGTGCTGTCGTTCTTCGAGTTCCTGAAGCAGGAGCTGGATCATGTCGGCTTCTTCGCGCCGCCTGAGAAACGGCCGGTCATGACCCGCAACATGCTGAATATCTTCCACCGCCTCGCCATGACCGAGCAGGACGTGCGCACCCTGCGTGGGGCCATTGCGGCGCTGGTCAACGGCCGGCGCGGCGTACGCCAGCCAAAGGCGTTGCGCCGCGCCGCCGCTGACGCTGGCGAAACGGACGAGGCGCCGCCGGCCTGAGCGGCTGGCGGCCCTGTTCGCGCGCACGGCCCGGCGCGGGCCCGGCGCGCACGCAGCCGCCTTCGGAAAAAGCGGACGCCGCTGCCCTTGAAGCAGATGCGCCCATGCAACGGACCGGACATTTTCTGTGCGCCGGCGCCGCGGGAGGCGGCCGGGACTCCAGTTCGCGCGGGAAAATGTTACAAATCAGGGAATTGGAGCATGGCTCCGGTTCTGTACGATCGACAATTGTCCGCAGAGGAAACAGATGGGTGTCGCCGCGATGACCGCAACACTGGCCGTTTTGCTCCGCAACGCCGCCGCGCCGGCGCAGCTGGCCGTCCGCCGCGTCGCGCCGTTTTTCCCTTGTGCGGGCGTGCTTTCCCGCCGGGCGCTGCTGGCCATGGGCCTCGCGGCGGCGGTTGTCGCGGCGCCGCTGGCCAGCGCGCCCGTCCACGCCATGGGCGCGCCAGGCCAGCCGAAAACCGGCCCCGGCGGCTCGGATTACGCCATCGCCGCCACGGATATCGAAAAAAAGGTTTTTGGCGAAGGCAATGGCCGCGCCCTGGCTTTCTTCCCCAGGGGCGCAGCGACCAAGCCGCGCCCCGTGGTGGTGTTCCTGCATGCGCCGGGCGCCATCTCCCCATCCTGGTACGGCGCCTGGCTGGAGCATCTGACGCGGCGCGGCAATGTGGTGATCTATCCGCTGTATGAGGAAACCATCGGCGCCGTTCCCTATGAGGAAATGACCGGCGAGGCCCTCAAAGGCGTGCGCGCCGCGCTGGCCGGGCTCGCCGCCATGCCGGACGTCAAGGCGGACGCCAGCAGCCTCAGCTTCCTGGGACATTCCGGCGGCGCGATCATCGCCGCCAACCTCGCCGCCCTGTCGGGCCGGGACGAGCTGCCGCCCGCCCGCCTGCTGTTTGGCGCCATGCCTGCGCGCGGCGGGGCCGAGAAAATCTATGCGCCGCCGTTGGCCAATCTTGCGTCAATGCCGGCAAAGACCGTTGCCATCATGCTGGTTGGCGACCGGGATTCGGTGGCTGGCGACCGCGGCGCCCGCCAGATTCTGACCGCCGCCGGTCATCTGGGCCAGGATCACCGGCTGATCGCCAAAGCGGGTTCCGACAATCACGGCCTGCCGGCGGTGTTCTACAGCCACCAGGCGGCCGTCGCGCCCAATGAGGACTGGGACCTGGCCAAAATCCCGGGCGCCGCGCCGGTGGCGGCGGGCCCTGCCGCCGCTGGCGGCAAACCGGCCGCCGGCAAGACCGCGGAAGGCGCGCCGAAGCTGACCCCGCAGGAAGCGCGCCAGCAGCGCGAGGAGCAGCGCAAACGCAACGCCGCCCTGTGGCGCGTCGGCTATGAAGAGCGCCGGGGCCTCGCCGGATACGAGGGGCGCACGGTGGGCGCGGGCAATTACGCCATCTGGAAAGTATTCGACCTGGCGATGGACACGGTGACGGCGGGCGGCGACGCCATGACCCTGAAGCGCGATCCCCGGCTGTATGACATGGGCTTGTGGAGCGATGGCTGGCCGCTGCGGCGCCTGAGCGTCGAGACGCCGAAGCCGGTGGTCCACAAGGATGGCCAGGAGGTCTCCCAGGGCGCGCCAGCGGCCGCAGGCGCGGTTCGGGGCGCCCGCTGACATCGCCGGTGAGGCAAAGTTAACAGAGGCGGTTTTAAGGTTGCGGGGCGCGCGCCATGGCGCTGGCGCCAGGGGTCACGGGAGACGGGCATGTCCGGGCCGGTTGTGCTGGTGTTCGACTCAGGGTTGGGCGGGCTTACGGTCTATCGCGAGATCGTCCGGGCGGCGCCCGCCGCTCACTTTGTCTATGTGGCGGACGACGCGGTGTTTCCTTACGGCGCGCTGCCGCCGGAGGCGCTGGTCGCCCGCGTCAATGACGTGCTGGACGCGCAGATCGCCCGCTGGCGGCCGGACATTGTCGTCATTGCCTGCCACACCGCCTCCACCCTGGTGCTGCCGCACCTGCGCGCCCGCCATGCGATGCCCTTCGTCGGCACGGTGCCGGCCATCAAGCCTGCCGCGACGGCTTCGCGCAGCCGCATGATCTCGGTGCTGGCGACGCCTGGCACCGTGGCGCGCGACTATACCCGCGATCTGGTGCGCGCCTGGGCTGGCGATTGCGCCGTGGCGCTGGTCGGCTCACGCCGTCTGGCCTCCCTGGCCGAACAGGCGATGGCGGGGGAGGTGATCGCCGACGACGATATCGGGGCCGAACTGGCGCCGTGTTTCAACGTCAGCGCCGATGGCGACCGGCGCACCGACGCCGTGGTGCTGGCCTGCACGCACTATCCCCTGTTGTTGGAGCGTTTCCAGGCGCTGGCCCCCTGGCCGGTCGACTGGATCGATCCGGCGCCGGCCATCGCCCGCCGCACCGTTGACCTGCTGGGCAAGGCGGGGTTCGACGTGGCGGCGGCGCAAGGCGGTGAACCGGCGCAGATGGTGCTGACGGGCGGCGCGAGGCTCAATCCGGCCTTGCGGGCGGCGCTTGGGGCGTTTGGCCTGCGGCAAATCCACATCGCGCCGGTCCCCAACGGGGGGGCGCGCCTGACGCCGGCGCGAACCGGCTGATCACAGGTTGTCCAGACGTCAACAGGGGCCGCCCGGGCTTCTGTTTGACAGGGCCGCCATCACCCTGTATCTGGGGCGACGCTGCGCGGGTCCATCTGGGCCCGCGTGGCTTTTTAACCGGTCGCCGGATGGGCGTGAAGCTTCGTCCCGGCGTCCTGGCGCTCCCGTGGTCCCTGCGGTTCTTCCCGCACCGGATCTGTCGGCCCCAACGGGCAGAGGAGGGCGCGTCCCTGGTTTTTGTCTTGCGCGGCTCCTGATTGCGAAGGGGCCGGCGCGAAGGGATTGCGACATGTCGAAGAGGCTTGCTTCCAAGCATAAAATTGACCGCCGTATGGGTCAGAACATCTGGGGACGTCCGAAGTCCCCGGTGAACCGCCGCGAATACGGCCCCGGCCAGCACGGCCAGCGCCGCAAGGGCAAGATTTCTGACTTCGGCACCCAGCTGCGCGCCAAGCAGAAGCTGAAGGGCTATTACGGCAACATCACCGAGAAGCAGTTCGTCAAGATCTACAAGGAAGCCATCCGTCTGAAGGGTGACTCCGCTGAAAACCTGATTGGCCTGCTCGAGCGTCGTCTGGACGCGGTGGTGTACCGCGCCAAGTTCGTCCCGACCGTGTTCGCCGCCCGTCAGTTCGTGAACCACGGCCACGTCAAGGTGAACGGCCGCCGCGTCAACATTCCGTCCTACCGCGTGCGTCCTGGCGACGTCATCGAGGTCAAGGAAGCGTCGAAGCAGCTGGAGATCGTCGTCGTGGCGTCGCAGCTCGCCGAGCGTGACGTGCCGGACTACATCGACGTCGACCACGGCAAGATGACCGCCACCTACACCCGCGTGCCGACCCTCTCCGACGTGCCGTACCCGGTGCAGATGGAGCCGAACCTGGTGGTCGAGTTCTACTCGCGCTGATTGCTGCATATGGTCCTGGTGCGCCGGGGCCCCGCAGTCGAACTACGAAAGCCGCCCTTTGGGGCGGCTTTTTTGTTGGGTAGAGGCCCGGGTAGAGACTTGGCGGCGTCTTCCTGTTCAATGCTGACGAACTGCAGACGGATGCCCACTGGGAGGAACGGGGCCACAGGTGGTGGGCCGGTGGGCAAATAAAGCGCCATATTAAAGAAGCCGGCGCCACGATTCGGTGCAGTCTGACGGGGCGCCTAGATCAGCCGCTCTTCAAACCTCAGCCCATCCATGAGTTCATCCTCGAGGCTCACCCTGGAAGAACCCGGGGCGGCGTGACGCGGCAGGGACGCTGCCGGGTCGGCGGCCAGTGCGGGGGCTCCCGACGTGGGCGCCCTGGGATGGAGGACGTGGAAGGGTTGCACCAGGAATTCGCCAGTCCCCGGTTCTGATCCGCCGAAACCGCCTCGCCGGATCATACCTGCGCTGGCCGTTGTCTGGCGCTCGGCCAGTTGCCCCAAGCGATCCGTGATATCTGGCTTCAGAGTGCTGAAGGGGACAGTCTCATTTTCACGGAGGTAACCTGCGTTTCTCAGGTCCAGCTTCGCGACGGCGCGGTCGCCCTTGCTGTATGCGATGACATGCGCATTGTTCGTCATCGCCACCATATCGAAAGCAAACGTGGCGCTGTGCCCTTTGCTGGTGAGCAACTCCACAGCGGGCTTTTTGTCGGAGTTCGGGATAAACGGCATGTGGCGCAAAGGCCCGTCTCTATAGATTTTGCTCACTGCTTGAAGGTCTGGAAGCCCGGTGGCGTCGCTATGCACCGTCAGAACAGGCCAGCCTCTTGATTCACGCCAGAAGGCAATGAAGGATTTGCGAGGGCCTATGAAGCATTCGGTTGTTGGGTCGATATCAGGCATTGCATTCAGGTCCTGTCAAAGAGGAGCTGAATTCTGGCGCCTGCCAGCGTGTTTCCTGGATTTTCGGTAAGTACGAATGACCTCCGGCGTTTCCGTTCGGGCGCCGGCTCAATGTATGATGAGAATAACCTCAGGCCATTCACTGCGAAGTGTTTGGAGCAGAATGGCGCGTCGGGGCCTGACGCGATTGCGGAAGCGTGCGGCCGCAACGCGCGAAATCGTGGTCATGCGCCGCCAGACGGTCGCGCGCCCGTCAAATCCCTTCGCCAGCCGCGCCGTCTCCGGTTTCCGCCGGAGCGCCGTCGGCGTAGCGGCGGGCCATCACCGCGCAGACCATCAGCTGGATCTGGTGGAACAGCATGAGCGGCAGCACGATAATGCCGACGCTGGCCGCCGGAAACAGGACGCTCGCCATGGGCAGGCCGGAAGCGAGGGTCTTCTTGGAGCCGCAGAAGACGATGGCGATCTCATCCGGCCGGGAGAAGCCCAGCCAGCGCGCCAGCCAGATGGAAAAGGCCAGCACGACGGCGAGCAGGACGCAGCACACGACGGTCAGCATCACGAAGTCGCGCGGTCCGAGCAGCGACCACAGGCCATGCGACACCGCCTCGCTGAACGCGAGGTACACCACCATAAGGATTGAGCCCCGGTCGACCGTCAGGGTCAGCGGCTTGTGACGGGCGATAAAGCCGCCAACCCACGGGCGCAACAGCTGCCCGGCGACGAACGGCAGCAGGATCTGGCAGACGATGCCGATGATCGCCCCCCACGAGACGCCGCCATTCAGGTTCATGAACATCGCCACCAGTAACGGCGTCAGAAACACCCCAAGAATATTGGAGGCGGAGGCGCTGCACACCGCTGCCGCCACATTGCCGCCGGCGATGGAAGTGAAGGCGATCGACGACTGCACCGTGGAGGGCAGCAGGCACAGATACAGCAACCCCAGCGCCAGCATCGGGTTGATCAGCGCGCCGAGCGACCAGTCCATGGCGAGGCCCAGCAGGGGGAACAGCACATAGGTGAGAGCGAGGACGGTGAGATGCAGCCGCCAGTGGGTCAGGCCCTCCATCACCGCTTCGCGCGACAGCTTGGCGCCGTGCAGGAAGAACAGCAGGCCGATCGCCACATTGGTCAGCAGGGTGAACCAGTGAACCGCCTCCCCGGTGACCGGGAGAAGAGATGCGAGAATCACCGTTCCGACAAGCAAAAGGGTAAAGGCGTCAGGGCGAAGCAGGGAGAGTATACGCAAGGGGCTGCCCGTTCCGGTGGCATGGCAAACTGTAGGTGGCGCCCCTGTATAGACCGTTGGCCGTGGTTTGGTAGTGCTGGAGGCTGGAGAATGTCCGGCGCGCGTGACGGGCGCCGGGACGGATCAGCCCGCCCGGAACGTCATCCGCGCCTTCCGGGCGCGCCGGCGCCAGCCTTATCCGTCGAGGTAGCGGCTCATGCAGGCGCTGTATTCAGCTTCGACGCACCGCTTGTAATTGACGCCGGTTCGACCGGCGCATTTCTCGTTGGCCTGGGCCTTGCACATGACGGAGCTACAGTGCTTGTCAGCCGAAGCGGTCTGGGCTGGCGCCGCCGTTGAGCCCACGAGGCTGGCGATGACTAAAAGTGGCGCCAGAAGCGATTTAAAGTAAAAATTATTTTCAGTTTCCTGTATTATTGATATAATTAATTGAAATATTTATTTAATTCAATTAACGAATCTATTTTTGATGGATATCCATGTATTTTTCGGGAGTATATATAGTTATATAGGGGCGACGTCGTGCCTCATACGGTAACGGTAACGCGCAGCATGACGGCGCGGGCGGTCATGCCGCCGCGCTGTATTTGTTTCTGCGCTGAATTCAGCCCTGACTGTCGGCGGCCCTATTTCAGGTCGCGCAGGAAGGTGGCGAAACGCAGCGTGCCGTCCGGCCAGGGGCCATGGCCGCTGGAGGTGTTGATGTGGCCGGCCTCGCCGGCGTCGAGGAAGCGGGCGCCCCAGGCCTCTGCAAGCGCCTTCGCCTCCTCCTGCGGGCAATAGGGGTCATCGCTCGCGCTGACCACCACGGTGGGAAACGGCAGCGGCTGGCGCGGAAACGGCGTGAACGCCGGATCGACCCCTGGAATGGCGCGCACCGCCCGTTCCGACGGCGGCGCCACGAGCCATGCGCCGGCGATGTGTCCCGGCGCCTCCGTGGCGGATGTCAGTTGCTGCGCCGCATTGGCGACCACGATGCAACCGATCGAGTGGGCCACCAGAACCTGGGGGCGCGACTTGCCTGTGGCGGCGGTGAGCAGGCGCCCGGTCCACGCCTTCAGGTGCGGCTTGTGCCAGTCATCCTGTTCGACCCGTTGCGCCGTGGAGAGTTTTGCCTCCCAGCGGCTCTGCCAGTGGTCCTCATCGGAGCCGGCCCAGCCGGGAATGATGAGGATATCGCAATCGGCCGCTTTCATGGATCAGCTCCATATCCAGGGTGGGTGCGCGGCGGCGGCCCGCCGCCCCGCATCAGTTTGAAGAGCCGGAGCGCCGTCTGGTGAATGCGGCGCCAGCCCCAGGCTGGCCTGTTGTGACAAGCGCCGCGGCCAAAAGCAAACGCGCCGCGGTCAAAAGCAAACGCCCGCCGGAATTGCGGCGGGCGTTTGCTCAGGGGCGGAGCATGTTCAGGCTCACGCCTCGCCGAACACCCGGCGGAAGATCGTGTCCACATGCTTCAGGTGATAGCCGAGGTCGAACTTCTCCTCGATCTCCGCGTCGGTGAGATACTTCTTCACTTCGGGGTCGTTCTTCAGCAGCGTCAGGAAGTCGCCTTCGCCGCGCCATACCGGCATGGCGTTACGCTGCACCAGGCGGTAGCTGTCCTCACGGCTGGCGCCCTTCTGGGTCAGGGCCAGCAGCACGCGCTGCGAATGTACAAGGCCGCCGAGGCGGTCGAGGTTCTTCTGCATGTTCTCCGGGTAAACCAGCAGCTTGTCGATGACGCCGGTGAGGCGGGCCAGGGCGAAGTCCAGGGTGATGGTGGCGTCCGGGCCGATCATGCGCTCCACCGAGGAGTGCGAGATGTCGCGCTCGTGCCACAGGGCCACGTTCTCCATCGCCGGCAGGGCGAAGGCGCGCACCATGCGGGAGAGACCGGTGAGGTTTTCGGTGAGCACCGGATTGCGCTTGTGCGGCATGGCCGACGAGCCCTTCTGCCCCTCGGAGAAGAACTCCTCTGCCTCCAGCACCTCGGAGCGCTGCAGGTGGCGCACTTCGATGGCCAGGCGTTCGATCGACGAGGCGATGACGCCGAGGGTCGCGAAGAACATGGCGTGACGGTCGCGCGGGATCACCTGGGTCGAGACCGGCTCGACCGTCAGGTTCATCTGTTCCGCGACGTATTCCTCCACCTGGGGCTCGATGTTGGCGAAGGTGCCGACGGCGCCCGAGATGGCGCAGGTGGCGGTTTCCTTGCGCGCGGCGACGAGGCGCTCGCGGTTGCGCGAGAACTCGGCGTAGGCCTGGGCCATCTTCAGGCCAAAGGTGACCGGCTCGGCGTGGATGCCGTGCGAGCGGCCGATGGTCGGCGTCATCTTGAACTCGAACGCCCGGCGGCGGATGGCGGCGAGCAGGGCGTCCAGGTCGGCCAGCAGGATGTCGGCGGCGCGGGTCAGCTGCACGTTCAGGCAGGTGTCCAGCACGTCCGACGAGGTCATGCCCTGATGCACGAAGCGCGCCTCCGGGCCGACGATCTCGGCCAGGTGCGTCAGGAAGGCGATGACGTCGTGCTTGGTCTCCCGTTCGATCTCGTCGATCCGGTCGATGTCGAACACGGCCTTCGCGCCTTCCGCCCACACCTTGTCGGCGGCCTCCTGCGGCACCACGCCAAGCTTCGCCAGCGCCGTGGTCGCGTGCGCCTCGATCTCGAACCAGATGCGGAAGCGGGTCTCGGGCGTCCAGATGGACACCATTTCAGGGCGGCTGTAGCGCGGGATCATGGGCGTGGCTCTTGCGGTGTGACGTTGCGGACTGGCGCCGGCTGGAAGTCCGGGACCTGGAGCCCCGCAGCCGCCGCGAATGGAAAACTCAGACGACGTCGCCGCGGGCGATCTCGGCCGAGCGGCGGATGGCGGCGATATTGCTGGCGTAATGCGCCGGGCCGCCCTTGAACGCGGCGGAGCCGGCCACCAGGGCGTTGGCGCCGGCGGCGGCGAGGGGCGCGGCGGTTTCCGGATTGACGCCGCCATCAACCTCGATGTGAATCGGCCGGTCGCCGATCAGCGCCTTCGCCTGCGCCACCTTGGTCACCGCCTGGGGAATGAACGCCTGGCCGCCGAAGCCCGGATTCACCGACATGATCATCACCATGTCGATCAGGTCGAGCACGTTCTCGATGCTGGAGACCGGCGTCGCCGGGTTCAGCACCACGCCGGCCTGCTTGCCCAGCGCGTTGATGGCCTGCAGCGAGCGGTGCAGGTGGGGGCCGGCCTCCACATGCACGCTGATGCGGTCGGCGCCGGCTTTGGCGAAGGCTTCCAGATAAGGATCGACCGGGGCGATCATCAGGTGCACGTCGAACAGCTTGCTGCTGTACGGCCGCAGCGCTTTCATCACGTCGGGGCCGAAGGAAATGTTCGGCACGAAATGGCCGTCCATGACATCGACGTGGATCCAGTCGGCGCCGGCCTCGTCGATGGCGCGGACTTCTTCACCGAACCGGGCGAAATCGGCGGAGAGGATGGACGGGGCGATGATGACCGGAGCTCGCATGGGGCGCGCGCCTTCCTGAGATTAAAAAAATATGAAGCTGCCGCCGGGCTCTACCACTCCGGGGCCGCGCGGACAACGTTTGAAGAGGTTCAGCGCCCGTCCGTCGCCGGCCGCGTCTGCAACCGGCGCGCCAGCGGCGACAGCAATTGCGGCGTGACGAAAATCGGAATCTGCGCCAGCGAAAAGAACAGATAGGCCTTTTGCGGAACCGCCGCCCCCATGGCGGCGATCAGCAGCCCCATTTGCGCTGGCCGGAGCCATAGGCCACCAGAAACCGGTCAGTGGGCGTGAAGCCGCGCAGCAGCGTCATGGAGAGGCCGAAGCCAACGGCGGTGATGGCGCACGCCAGCGCCAGATAGCCGGCCACGGTCCACGGCTGGGCCGCCGCCATGGGGGTCACGCCGTCCATGGCGGCGGCGGCGAACACGGCGAACAGGACGACGATGGCTCCGTCCAGCTGCTGACGCGCCCCGGCAATGCGTTCTGAACCGGCCGCGAGCCGCAACGTCACCCCGGCGGCCATGCCGCCGCCAATCAGCAGGGCGAGACGCAGCGCCAGGGCCCCTGCGTCCATCGGAATGTGCGCGCCGGCCAGCGCCTCCGTGGCGAAGGGCGCGAACACCGGGGCCAGCGCCGTGGTCAGCACCACGGCGGCGATGATCAGCGACGGCTCGAAGCGGAACAGCATGGCGATGGCCGGAGCTGAAATCACCGGCGGCGCCGCCGCCATGATGGCGAGGCCGAGGATAAGGCCCGGATCGACGGGCGCCGCCCGCATGGCGAGGATCACCGCGAACGTCACCACAAGGGGAACGACAATCAGCCACAGGCACGCGTAGGCCAGTTGCGCCGGACGCCGCGCCATGGCGGCGATCGGCCGGAAATCGGTGCGCGCGAACATGATGGCGAGAAAGATGAACTGCACCGGCGCCAGCAGCGGGCGAAACAGCTGGGCCAGTTGCGGAAAGGCCAGGCCGAAGATCACCGCGACAACGAAGCCCTGGGCGCCAAAGCGGCCGATCAGGGCGAGAAGGCTGTTGATGGCCTGCAACAGTTTCATGAAGGGTGGGGCTCCCGTCCACGGGGGCTGCGCCGGCGCAGCCATAAGCACGCGGCTTCCGTCAGCCGGCCGGCGCGGCGCCCGGTGTTTCCCGCTGCACGCGGTCTAGAATCTTCGGGGCTCCGCCGCCAGCCGCATTATGACATGGCGGCATTCTCCGGCTGGCAGGATATGCTCCCATGGCGGGCGCCCGTTCTGTCGACCGGTCGCGCGCGGGTTTTGCGTTGAGCCGGCGCTACGTTTTGCCGGGAAACGCCGGCGCAAGCCCATGAAGCAGGTATCTGTTCCTGGTTGAGCGAATCTTGCCTGAACACGGGAAGGGCCCATGACGATGGACACGAGGGTGCTGACGACGGAGGGACGGGCCGGGAGCGGCGGCGCGCCGGGTGAGGCCGACGTTCTGGTGCTCGGCGCCGGTATTATAGGCGTCTGCGTCGCGGCCAGCCTCGCCATGCGCGGCAGGTCCGTCGTCATTATCGACCGGCGCGCGCCCGGCGAGGAAACCTCTTACGGCAACGCGGGGCTGATCCAGCGCGAAGGCGTCTACCCCTACGGTTTTCCCCATGATTTCGGCGCGTTGCTGCGCTACGGCATGAACCGGACCATCGACGCCCACTATCACCTGTCGGCCCTGCTGACGATCGCGCCGTTCCTTTACCGCTACTGGCGGCATTCACAGGTGAAGTCCCATGACGCCATCGCCCGCCAGTACGCCACGCTGATCGCCCATTGCGTCGAGGAGCATCTGGCCATGGCCGACGCCGCCGGAGCGCGCGACCTGCTGCGCGGCAACGGCTGGATGAAGGCGTTTCGCAGCGAGCGGGCGCGCGACCAGCAGTTCGCCGAGGCCGAACGTTGGCGCGGCGAATTCGGCCTCAGCTACCGCACCCTGACGCCGGAGGCCCTGGCCGGGGCCGAACCGTTCCTGGTTCCGGGCCTTGCCGGAGCCCTGCACTGGACCGATCCCTGGACCGTGACCGATCCCCACGCCCTGGTGCTGGCCTACATGCGCCTGGCCGAGCAGCATGGCGCCCGCTTCGTCCAGGCCAACGCCGGTTCGCTGGCGCCGCATGGCGCCGGATGGCGGGTGCAGGCGCCTGGCGGTCCGGTCACCGCCCGCGACGCGGTGGTGGCGCTGGGTCCATGGGCGGACGTGCTGACCCGCGCGCTCGGCTACAACCTGCCGCTGGCGGTGAAGCGTGGTTATCACATGCACTACCGCCCGGCGGGCGAGGCCCGCCTCAACCATCCGGTGCTCGATGTGGAGCGCGGCTATTTCCTTGCGCCCATGCGCCAGGGGATCCGCCTGACCACGGGCGCCGAATTCGCCTTGCGCGACGCGCCGCGCACGCCGGTGCAGCTTGGCAGGGCCGAGCCGATCGCCCGCGATTTCTTCCCGCTGGGCGAACGGCTGGAGCCGCAGCCGTGGATGGGCGCCCGTCCGTGCACGCCGGACATGCTGCCAATCATCGGCCCTGCGCCGCGCCACCATCACCTGTGGTTCGCCTTTGGCCACGCCCATCACGGCCTGACCCTTGGTCCGGTCACCGGCCGCCTCGTCGCCGACATGGTCACCGGCGAGACGCCGTTCGTCGATCCGGCCCCGTTCCGGGCGACGCGGTTCAGTTAAGGCGTTGTCCTGAGGCGCTGCCCGGCGAAAGGCGGCGCGCCCGTTCATCCGCCGAAGCGGTCGCGCCAGGCTGGCAGGGCGCCCGGGAAGGGCAGGGCGGTCGCCGCGTGGACGCCGCGCGCCGCCGCCCGCGCCATGACGTCGGCGGCGTATATGCACAGCTCCGTCAGCTCCATCACCGGATCGCCCAGGGCGCGCTTGCCGGTGGAGGCGCCGAACACGATGTCGCCGTCGAGCGGCGTGTGGGCCGGGCGGATGGCGCGGGCGAAGCCGTCGTGCGCCGACAGGGCGATGCGCTTCGCCTGCGCCTTGGACAGCACGGCGTCGGTGGCGATCACGGCGATGGTGGTGTTGGCGACCACGCCCTTCAGCGGCGTCTTCAGATTGGCGGCCGACACCTGCGCCGGCCAGCCGAGGCCGCCATACTCACCGTCACGTTCGAACGGCGCCGCCCAGAAATGCGGGCCGTCGTTGACCAGCGCCGAGCCGATGGCGTTGACCACGACGAGCGCCCCCACCGTATGGCCGCTGGCGGTCACCGCGCTGGCCGAGCCGAGGCCGCCCTTGAGATTGGCCGTGGTGGCGCCGAGGCCGGCGCCATGGCTGCCGAGGGCAAAATCCGCGCCCGCCGTCGCCACCGCCTGGCGGCCAAGGTCACGATACGGCGGCGCGTCGCCCCAGTTCTTGTCGCCGCCGTTCATCAGGTCGAAGCAGATGGCCTGGGGCACGATGGGGATGCGGGCGTCGCCCACGGCGAAACCACGTCCGCGCGCCGCCAGCTCGATCATCGCCCCATCCGCCGCCGCAAGGCCGAAGGCCGAGCCGCCGCTGAGCAGGATGGCGTCCACCTGCTGCACCGTCATTTCCGGCGACAGCAGATCAGTCTCGCGCCCGCCAGGACCACCGCCGAGCACGGCGACCGAAGCCGTGGCTGGCGTGTCAAAGACCACGGCGGTGACGCCGGTGGCGACGCGCGCGTCCGATGCGTTGCCAACCGCGAGCCCCGCCACGTCGGTGATCAGATTGCGACTCATGGCGCCCTTTCCCTGTTGCGTTTGCCGCGCCGGAACGCGACCGGTCTTCACGGGCGGCGTGGTCCGCGCCCGTCATGGCGGGGGCAACCTGCCGCAGGCCGGTCATATATCCAGCCCTGTGGACGGTCCGGCGACGCGCCACGCTGATTTGACAGGCGGCGCCGTCATTGTCGCTTATAAACGGCCAGCGGCGCAGCGACTACACGCGGTTTGCGCGCGCCAGAGCCAACGCGGGAAGGGGTCATGGGCCTGACTGATATCTTCAGGGCGATCGCCGGCGGCTTCAGCGGCTTTTTACAGCCAGGCGTGGCGCTGATGCTGGCGCCGTTGCTGGCCTGTCTCGTCGCCGAGGCGTATGACGCGCCGCCGCCGTGGCGCCCCCGACGCGCCGCAAGCCGGGCGCTGATGCTGTGCGTGGCTTTCGCCTTCGGCTTCGCCGTCGCCCTGGCCGTTCTGGTCGCCGCGCTGGCCGGTGGCTCGCCGCTGCTGCGGCATCTGGGCGTGCTGCGTCAGGTCGGCGCGCTGGCCATCGTGCTCACCGGCCTGTCGCTGCTGGCGTCGTTCTGCCGGCCCGGCCCCGCCTGGGCCAGCCTGCCCCGTCCTGGCGGCTTGTGGGGCGGCTGGCTGCTTGGCGTGGCCTGTGGACTGAACTGGACGCCGGTCATTGGCCCGGCGTTGGCGAAGGTGCTGGTGGGCCAGTCCCGGCACGGAGGCGCCGTATCGTTGGCCGCCTATGTGCTGGCGCAGGCCCTGCCGTTCCTCGTCGCCGCCGCCGCGCTATGGGGGCTGGCGGCGATCCTGGCGCGCCGTGACGCCCGTGGCGTCGCCGGCGGCGTTATCGCCTCCGCGATTCTGGTGTTCTGCGGCTTGCTGATGCTCACTGGCGCCTGGCGCGCCGGCGTGCTGGCGCTGGCTTCGGGCGCCTCCGCTCTGGGGTAAGGCGCCGTCAGGTCGCCGCCCAGGCCCATGGCGCGCCGCCCAGGTCCATGGCGCGCCGTCCTGGCGCCTGCGCGACGTCGCGTTCGCGCTGGCGATGCGTCAACCGCGCAGAAAATCGCTGACCGCCCGGGTGAACGCCGCCGCCTGCTCCACATTCGACAGGTGCGCCGCCTCCAGGGTGAGCAGGCGGGCGTCGGCGAGTTGCCCGGCGATGAAGCGCGCCTCATCCGGCGTCGCGCCGGCGTCGTGTGATCCGGCGATCACCAGCGTGGGCGGCGCGGCGCCCTGGATTGCCTCCCGCAGGTCCATGCCGGCCAACGCCATGGCGCAGGCGGCGTAACCCTCCGGCGTCGTGCGCAGCACCAGCTCGCGCACGCCGGCGACCGTCGCTGGATGCGCGGCCGCAAAGCCGGGGGTGAACCAGCGCGCCATGACGCCGTCAATCAGCCCGGCCATGCCGGCGGTTTTCAGGAGGGCGAGGCGCTCGTCCCATGTCGCGGCTGGTCCTGTCGCGGCGGCGGTGTTGGCGAGAACCACCCGGTGCAGCCGCTGTGGCGCATGCGCCAGCAGCCATTGCCCGGCCATGCCGCCCATCGACAGGCCGCACCAGTGCGCCTGCGTCAGCTCCAGCGCGTCCATGATGGCGAGCGCGTCCCGCCCCAGCGCGCCCACTCCGTCCCGCGCCGCATCTGCGGCGGCCTGCGGCGGAACCGGCGAGGCGCCATGGCCGCGCGCGTCATAGCGGATCACGCGAAAATGCCTGGCGAGCTCCGTTACCTGCGGCTCCCAGACTGTCAGCGCCGCGCCCAGCGGATGCGCCATCAACAGGGCCGGCGCATCGTCAGCGCCGTCAATGGCGATGTGAAACGGCTGGCGGGAGGTCTTGAGCATCGGCATCCTGGGTCTCCTGGCAAGGGCGGCGGCGGGACTTCCTGAACGACAAGGATGGCGCAACCCGCTGCTTTCCCAAAACACGCGGAGCCACAGTCGCGGGCGCGTCCCGCTTCCGCCCGCGCTGGCGCGATCACGGCGTCTGGACCCGCAGTCCGTGCGTCGCTGTAACCGGGCGCACAGCGGCGAGCTGCGTTGGACACAGGTTATCCCCTGTCGAGGCGCCCCAAGGGCAAGTCAGGAACTGGCGATCTGAACAGTCCGCCTTCGGCGGCGTGGGGACTCGGCGCCCGGGCGAGCTACTAACGCTTTGATATAAAATGATTTATGATGTTCCATGACGGCCCGCCGCTGCCCGAGGCGCAGCTTCCCATGCCGTGGGCGCGCAGCGTATGCGCAAAAATTATGCTGCACTGCGACGAATTTCCGTTGATATATGGAAGAAAGACAAGCTTTTGTTTGTTGAACTTGTTGATTGTTCTTTGCTGGGCGCCTTTCTGGCCCGGCGTGATTATCTGCTGCGCCGGTCGCCCGTCTGGCGCCGGGGTTGAGGCCATGTCCTGAAGACAGGGGTTCCGGAGCTAGTCGGGGTGGGACGCGCAATGCTGGATATGCCCACGATGATCGTGGCGACATGCTGCGTGGCTGTCGTGCAGGGGTTGCTGCTGCTGTTCTTCTGGTTCCGGGACAACCGTCCCCCGGCCCTGGCGCTGACCAGCGTGGCGTTCGTCTGCTTTGGCGTTGGCTTCGCGCTGATTGGCGGTCGTCAGTTTCTGGCGGCGGGCGTTGGCAGCGGCGTTGGCGTCGCCTTCATGTTCCTCTCCGGCGCCCTGTTTGTCAGCGCCGCCCGGCGGCTGCGCCGCAAGCGAACCCCCGTGCTGTTTGTCATCGCCGCGCCGCTGGTCTGGCTGTCCGCCTTCATGTTCTGGCCGGCGCTGGGCAGCGCCACCGCGCGCTCAACCTTTTTTTCAACCTTCATGGCGGCGTGCTTTTTCGTTTGCGCCGTCGAATGCTGGCGCGGCCGCGGCGCCGGCGGCCGGATTTCATTTGGCCCGCTCGGGGCCGTGGCGCTGACATTTTCGGGCCTGTTCACCCTGCGGGCGCTGTTCAATGAAGGGTTGCCGTTCCCCCTCGGCGCCCTGCCGCCTGACGGCAACATCTGGTTCAACCTGATTTCACTCGGCGTGTTCGTGCTGCTGTCGATGGTGGCGTTTCTGATTGTGGGGCTCACGCACGACCGCCTCGAAGCGGAGCGGTCGCAACAGGCGATCGTTGATCCGGTCACGGGGGCGCTGCGGCGCGCCGCGTTCGTGCTTCAGGGCGCGCGCATCATCACGCGTCATCATGAGGACGGGCGGTCCGCCTGCCTGGCGCTCATCGCCCTGGCCGCCGCTTCCGGCGAGGTCGCCGACAGCGCCCTGCGAATTTTCGCGCGCGCCGCGGCCGACGTGCTGAAGCCGACCGACCTGATGGCGCGGATGGGGCCGGATGCGTTCGCCTGCCTTGTGAGCGACGCGGTGATCGGCGAGGCGGATGAGCTGGTGGCGACGCTGCTGGAGCGCTTTGAGCGAGCGGCCGCGGATATGGATGTTCCGACGCTGGCGCGCGCCGGCATCGCCAGTTCAACCCAGGTTGGAAACGATTTCAGGGGGTTGATCCAGGCCGCTGACCACGCCCTGAAAAACGCCAGGTTCTCGGGCGTCAGGGTTCTCGCCTGGCACCCGGCCCTGGAGCGCGGCGGCGCCCGCCGCCCCGATGTGGCCGCGGCGTCGGGGTGGCAATAAAGACACGTAGCGAAACTGTGTATGTTACGGTTATTTGACAGGATTGACGTCGGCCATAATTTCAAAGATATAGCCTGGATGGCCTAACGGCGCCAGCCATACACCCTGGCAGGCCAGTCAACCGCGCTTTCCTTCTCCTACCTCCGTGTTGCCGGTATATTACGGACGGACGTTGTCGGAAGGCGAAGGCGTTTCGTCGTGGATTGGCAAATGCCGTCCGCTGGATGTTTGACGATGGCGATGCCGCCAGGTTTTCCGGGCTGGTGCAGGGATGCAGATTAACGTTGAGATGCTCCTCCTTTCCGGGGGACTGGTCAGCGCGGCGCAAGGCGCTGTTCTGTTATATTTCTGGCGTCGAAGCCGTTCGGCGCTCTATCTCGCATGGTGGGCGGCGTCGTTCCTTGTGGGCGGCGTGCTGCGCATCCTCGTCGAGTTGCTTCCCTATTCCTTTGACGAGCGTAATTTCCTCGGCATCCTGGTGATCATGCTCGCCTATGGCATGGCGTGGCAGGGCGTGCGCACGTTTGGCGGGCGGCCTGTCGTTCTGCCGATGGTGTTCCTGCCTCCCGCGTGCTGGATCGTTATTGGTTTCTCGGGCCTGTTCGAGAATGGCTCGGTCGCGCAAATGCGCGCCGTCAGCTTCCTCTACGCTTTCACCTGGGCGGTGTCGGCGTTTGAGTTCGTTCGGGCCCAGGGCGTTTCGCTGGCCGCCCGCATGCCGATGATTCTGCTGTGCGCCGGCACGGCGGGGCTGTACGTCCTGCGTATCTTCCTGATCCCTTCGTTTCCGTATCCGATTGGCGCAGGCCCGACCGAGTCCTGGGCCTACTCGGTGCTGTTCTTCGTTTCGATCATCACCACGATCCCGTTCGGCACCTTCGCCCTTGCGCTTTCGCGGGAGCACGCCCACGCAACGGCGAAAAACTGGGACGAGGAGCCGCACCACCATCACATCCGCCTGCGCAGCACCTTCTTCGCCAACGTGCGGCTGATGCTGCGCCAGTACCGCATGCGCAACGAGCCCGTTTCCATGGCTTTCGTTCACCTCGATACGGGCGCGGAGCGTCATCCGCTGGCGATCGAGAGCTTTGAACGGGTCCTGCGCCGGTTCGAGATGAGCGTGAAGGCCAGCGATATGTTCAGCGTGGTCGGACGCGGCGAGTTCGCCGCCGTGCTCGGGCGCTCCACGGCGGCCGACGCCCAGGTCCATTACGTGCACGTGCTTGCGGGCCTTGAGAAGCTTTGCCGCCGGCAGGGCTGGACATTGCGGGTCGGCGTCGCCTCCAGCGATTTGGTTGGTTATGACGTCAACGCGCTGATCGAAGCCTCATACATGGCCTTGTCCCAGGCGCGGCGTGACATTCATCCTGGCGTCGTCGTCTTTACGCCGTCCATGCGCAAGCCAGCCGCGCCAGTGATGTCGAACGTGACCACGCTGGTCGCCCAGCCCGGCGCGATCCAGAAACACACCATCGCCTGAAGCTGCCGCAGGCGTTGGCCTGGGACAGGTGAGCGCTCCTTCCTGGAGAGGGGGCGCTTTTTCGCGCCTTCCATATGGAACGAATCGGCTGGAGGTCTTCAGGCTCCCTGAAGGCAGGGCAGCTACGAAAGACCGGCCCTTCCCGGTGGCGCCCGGGCTTCCGGCCTCCGGTTCACCGCTCCGCAGGCGCCGCCAGGCCTGCATCCAGGGCCAGCACCGGAATGGTCGATGTGATCCGTTGTTCTTCCGTGTCGATCTGTGAGACCACGGCGATCGATTCGACGCCGGCCGCCGTCGCCGCCCGCCATGCAGCGGCGTAGCCGGGGTCGAGATCAGCCGCCAGGGTGAAAGCCCCTGCGCGCATCTGGACGACGTAGAGCATCACGGCCCGGTGGCCGGCGCGGGCCATGTCGGCGAGCTCCGCCAGATGCTTGGCGCCGCGGGCCGTCACACAATCGGGAAACTCGGCGAGGCCCCGCTGGCGCATCAGGTGCACGTTCTTGATTTCGACATAGCAGGGCGGCCTGCCCGGGTGCTCAAGCAGGATGTCGATGCGACTGGAGCGGCCGTAACGCACCTCGCGCCGCAGGCTGTCATAGCCGGCCAGCTGGGGGATGATGTCCGCGCGCAAGGCTTCCTCGGCCAGGGCGTTGGGCCGCGATGTATTGATGCCCACCCATTGCGGGCTATCCGGCGCGTCGATCTCCACCAGCTCCCACGACCATGGCAGCGCCCGTTTCGGGTTGTCCGAGCGGGACAGCATCGCGCGGCTGCCCGGCGCCGTCAGGCCCAGCATGGCGCCGGGATTGGCGCAATGGGCGGTGACGACCGCGCCGTCCTCCAGCTCCATATCAGCCAGAAAGCGCTTGTAGCGCCGCAGCAGCCGCGCTTCGACCAGAGGCGAGGGATAATGCATGCCAGAGCCGGTTTTCCATGTTGGGCGCCGCAGGACGGGGGCCGGTCACCGACCGTTACAGCTGGCCGGGCCCAGGCTCAAGCTGCGCCGGGGCGGGGCCAGCCTCACCTCACCGCAAGGCCGTCGTGGCGCGGCCAGTGAGCGTGGTGAGAGAGTTTCCGTGACGGATGCGCCGTGGCGGGATTATAACCCATGCGTTCGCTCCGTGGGGTGCGCGCGTCGCGCCGCGCTTCACTGATTCCCGCTCTCGACCACCTGTTCAGGCAACCCTGGGGACGCCATGTCCGAACAACAGACCAGCAGCCCAACCCCGGTGACGGCGGCCGTGCTCGTCATCGGCGATGAGATCCTGTCCGGGCGGACCAAGGACCGAAATATCGGCTTCATCGCCGAATATCTCACCAACATTGGCGTTGACCTCAAGGAGGTTCGCGTTGTTCCCGATGAGCACCAGGAGATCGTCGACGCCGTCAACGCCCTGCGCCGGCGCTACGATTATGTGTTCACCACCGGCGGCATCGGCCCGACCCATGACGACATCACCGCTGACGCCATCGCCGCCGCGTTCGGCGTCAGCATCGACGTGGACGAGCGCGCGGTGCAGGAGTTGCTGAAGCGGCTGCGGCGGGAAGACCTGACGCCGGCCCGCCTGCGCATGGCCCGCATTCCGGCCGGCGCCGAACTGGTGCTGAACGAGGTCTCCAGCGCTCCCGGTTTCTGGATCGGCAATGTCATTACCATGGCTGGTGTGCCGGCGATCATGCAGTCGATGATGGACTGGGTCGGGCCACGCCTGCGCACCGGTCAGCGCATGTTGTCGACGTCGATTCGCGCTGACGCGCGCGAAGGCGATGTGGCGGCGCCGTTTGGCGAGATCGCCGGCGCTTTCCCGGACGTCATCATGGGCAGCTATCCCTTCAATGACGAAAAGGGGTTCAACACCAATCTGGTGCTGCGCAGCCGTGACGCCGCCCGGCTCGAACAGGCGCGCCAGGCGGTTGAAGCCATGCTGGCGGCCCTGCCGTCGCGGGACGCCGCCGGCGTCGCCAAACCCTGACGGCAGGGCGGTGAAGGCGAGGCGGCTGGACGCGCTGTCAGCCGCCCAGCACCTCGTCATTGTGCGCGCCCAGAGCCGGTGGCGGCGCCGGGGAGCGCTTGGTCTCGCCGGAGATCCATATCGGGCTGTCGATGGTCAAAGGCGCCCCGTCCAGCCCGTGCATCGGCGTCAACACCCCGGCGGCGAGCATCTGTTCGTCATGCACGGCGTCGAACACATGCGCGACAACGCTGTGGGTGACGCCCGCCTCCGTCAGCAGGCTGTGCCAGGCCGCGGCCGGCCGGGTTGCGAAAATCTGGTCGAACAGGGCGATCAGCTCCGCCGCATGTCCGGCCCGTGAGGCCATGGTGGCGAGGCGCGGATCGTCGGCGAGTTCGGGCCGGCCGATGACACGGGTGACGGCCGGCCAGCAGTGGGCCTGCTGGTTGGCGGTGACGGCCAGGGTCAGCCAGCGTCCGTCGGCGCAGCGGTAGTGGCTGCCGAGGGGATTGGTTCCTTCCAGCCGGGGAAGCGGTTTGGGCGGCGCGACGCCGGCGATGGCGCCCTGGATTGAAATGGCGTTCGACCAGGCGCCGTTGGCGATCAGCGATGAGCCGACATGGGCGCCGCGGCCGGTGCGTTCGCGGCGATACAGCGCCGAGACGATGGCGCCATAGAGCGCCAGCGCGCCCATATGGTCGCCCATGCCGGGGGTGGAGCGCGCCGGAACACTGTCTCCCGTCGGCCGCACCTGATCCATCAGGCCGGAGCGGGCCCACCACGCGGTGGCGTCGAAGGCGGCCAGGTCTTTTTCCGGGCCGGTTTCGCCAAAGCCGGTGAAAGAGGCGTAGATCAGCCGCTCATTCAGGCCGGCGAGCCGGTCCCACGAGATGCCGAGGCGCTCGCGCGCCTTCAGCGGCATGTTGGTGATGAACACGTCGGCGGTGCGCACCAGGCCGTAGAGCTTTTCCTGTTCGGAGGGCTGCTTCAGGTCCAGCGCGACGCTGCGCTTGTTGCGGGCCAGCACCGTCCAGAAATAGGCGTGCTCGGTCGGCGTGAGACCGGGCGCCAGGTGAAAGCTGCGCATGGGGTCGCCGCCGCCAGGCGGCTCGACCTTGATGACGTCGGCGCCGAAATCCGAAAGAATGGTCGCGGCGGCCGGCGCGGCGACGAATGAGGCCGCGTCCAGAACGCGCAGGCCGCTGAACATGCCGCCGCCCTGCGGCGCGGCGTCGTCCGGTCGTTGTGTCACCGGCGTCTCCTGTCCCTTGTCAAACGTCGCCATGCCGGCCGGCGCGCGCCGCCCCTGCTGGCGATCTTGTCTGGTGATTCTGGCGGCCGGTCTGGTGGTTTTTCTTGCCGGCCCACCCAGAATCACAGGGTGTCACGCGGGCCGCCCGCCGGCAATCGCCCTGGCGCCGTATCCGTTCACATTGAATCATGTCGGCGCGCATGAGTGAATGGCGCGCCGAACTCTCCTGGATGACGCGGGCGTCGTGGGCCGTGCGGCCGGATCGGGGCGTTGAAGGGCGGGGCGCCGGCGGCCAATGCCGCGCGCGCCCAGGAGGCAGTGGATTTGGGGAGCGTCCTGGACGGTTTGGTGCGGACGACGGGACTCGAACCCGTACTCTCAGGGAGAGGCAGATTTTCATACCACTTCGGCTTTCGCCGCCGCATGCCTGCGTTCGTGGTCTGGACTGTCCCTTCGCCATGGCCTGAAGGCTTTAGGCGCCGCCCGTCCAGTCTCTACACCTTCCCCAAAGGGGCTTGGCTCGGGATTGGCGTGAGGCATTCGCCCGTTAGCTTTCCCCGACTTTGAGCGGTTCTACTCCGTGGGTTTCCCCGCGGGCACTCCAATTTCAACCAAAGTCTGCTGCGTCTACCATTTCGCCACGTCCGCACAGGCAACAAGACCGCCTGGCGCGCCAGGGCGCGCCCCATGCTTATGCTGGATACGGCCGGGCCTTTCAACGTGTCCAGGCGCTGCGCCGGCGGTTCATCCCGGTATTTTGCAGGTCGCGCCAAATTTGTCGCGCGGCGCTGGCCTCAGCCAGACGCCGCGTCGCCGCGCACGGCCTGCGGCGCTCGCCAGCCGTAGAGCCAGTCATAGCGGGCGAGCACGCCGGCGCCGCCGAGCCGGCGCATGGCGAAATTGCGGGCGAAACTGAGCGGCGCGCGCATGTGATAGATGCGGCCGTTGCCGCGGGCCTGCTGCTGCACCTTCATGGCGCGCGCCCGGCGGGCGGCGCCATACATTTCCAGCGCCCGCGCCGGCGCCATGCCGGTCACGGCGGCCTCGCCCAGCAGCGCCGCCAGCGCGGCCGCGTCCTCGATGGCGAGCGCGCCGCCCTGGGCGAGGAACGGCAGCACCGGATGGGCGGCGTCGCCCAGCAACGCCACGCGCCCGTCGCTCCAGCGCGGCGGCGGCGGCGCGTCATGCAGGGCGTGGATGCGCCAGTCCCGGCCCGCCGCCAGCAGATCGCGCGCCCGCATGTCGGCCCTGGAGAAGGCGTTCATCAGCATGGTGGGGTCGGCTTCGTGGCTCCAGTCCGGCAGCGCCTCGCGCGAGGGGACGACGGCGACCACGTTCAGCGCCCGCCCGCCGGCGACGCCGTAATGCACCAGGTGCTGGCCGCCGCCGAGCCACAGCCCGGTCTCTGTCACGCGCACATGCGCCGGCAGCTCGCTGGCCGGGATCACCGCGCGCCAGGCGTGATAGCCGCGATAGCGCGGCGCGGCGCCGCCGAGGCTTTCCCTGATTCGCGACCACACGCCATCCGCGCCGATCACCAGATCGGCCAGCAGGTCTTCCTGCTGGCCGGCGGCGTTGGCGATGGTGAGGCGCGCCTGGTCGCCATGATTGCCGGCGGCGGAGGCGGTGCGTCCGACGAGAATGCGCACGGAGGTCCGCGCCCGCAGCGCGTCGAGCATGATGGTGTGCAGGTCAGAGCGGGCGATCACCAGATATGGCGCGCCGTAGCGCTGGCGCATGGTCTCGCCCAGTTCCAGCCGCGACAGTTCGGCGCCGCCGCGCAGGGCGCGGATGCGCACGGCTTCCGGCTCCACCGCCTGCCGCATCAGCGCGGGGCCAAGGCCCAGGGCGAACAGCACCCGGCTGGCGTTGGGCGAAAGCTGGATGCCGGCGCCGGTCTCGTTCAGGGCCGTGCGCTTTTCAACCAGCGTGCTGGCGACGCCGATATCGCGAAGGGCAAGGGCGGCGGCGAGGCCGCCAATGCCGGCGCCGGCAATGATGGCGGAGCCGGCGCCCTGATGTGCGGAACGGGTCATGTATCTTTCGTCTGGAAGCCGCGACCGGCCGGGCGGATGTTCAGCCCGTCTGATCTGACGCATTGTCCGCCGCGAGGTCCGTTGCGCCGGAAAAATGCAACGCGGCCTGTTCTGCATCTGGAATTGTGTCGAAACCAGGGGAGGCGTCCCGTGGTGAAAATGCGAAACGGCGCCGCGCGGCGCCGTCATCTGTTGCTGGGCAGTTCCTGGGGCAGTCTTGCGGCGAGCCGCCCGGGCTCAGACGTCCGCAGCCTCCCAGGCGCATTCCTTCGGCAGGCAGGCGCCGGCCTTCAGGGCCGGATTGAACCGGTAGAGGGTGGAGCAATAGCTGCACACCGCCTCGTTCTCGCTGCCCATGTCGATAAAGATGTGCGGGTGATCGAATGGCGGCCGCGCGCCAATGCACATGAATTCGCGCGAACCAACCTCGATAACCTGAACGCCGGCGTCGTTCTGGAAGTGTGGCGTCCCGTGGTCGGCCATTGCTGCATCCCTGTTTATCGAACCGGCGCGCACCATAAGCGCAACCGGGCGAATGCGCCATACCTGCGTCGCGTCTCAGCCGCGCCCCCGTGGCGGCGCATGGTCGCGGCGCGTCCCGGCGGGTCCGCCTGTGGCGACGGGCGATCCACGAGCCAGGGCAGCGCCCGCTATCCAGGCGAAGCCGAGCGCCCAGGCGGCGCCAAGGCACCAGCCGGCGAGCACGTCCGTTGGCCAGTGCACGGCCAGGTAGAGGCGCGAAAATCCGATCACGAGGCTGAACGCGACCGCGGCGATGCAGGCGGTATGGCGCGCCGCGCGGCTGGTGGTGAGGACGACGGCCAGAATTCCGTAGACGGCCATGCTCAGCATGGCGTGACTGCTGGGAAAGCTGGCGCCGCTAAAGCCGCCCAGGCGCGGAACCACGTCCGGACGGGGCCGCGCCGCCAGCAGCTTCAGCGCCGCCACGGTCACGATGGCGCTGGCGACGGCGCACACAACCCCAAGCGCAAGCCGCCGCCGGCCGGTCGCGGCCAGAAAGATGGCGGTTGCCGCCGCCGTGGCCGCCAGCCAGAGGTATGATCCGAAAACAGAAACCAGCCGGAACGCGCGCGCGGTTCCCGCCGGGCCAAGGCCAACGGCGTGATCGCCCGGCTGACGCAGAGCCAGCAGGACGTCAGCCTCCCAGGACGCGCTGGCGCCGCTGAGTCCCAGCCAGCCAATGTACAGGCTGGCGATGAGCAGGGCGACGGCGGACAGGGCGACGGCGCCGTGGCGCCGGGCGGCAGTAGGAGGCGGGAGCAAGCGGCGACCTTTCGTGGGGGGACGTCTGGAAGCGATGCCGCCAGGCGACAGAAGCGCTTCGCCGACGGAGGCGCCAGCCGATGGGCAAGGCGCCGCCGCTTATGCAGGCGAAAACGGCGAAACGCCGGCGCCTCCTCCTGTCGGCCAGAAACGTCGCTTTGCCAGGCCCCGTCTGGAGACGTCGGCGATGAAATTCCGGTCAGTAACTCACCGCCATGCCGGCCCGGACGTCCTGCTGGATGCCGTACTGCGGGAAGGGATAGCGAAAACCGTTGCGGGCAAGGGCGTTCATGCCGCGCACAGCCGCTTCAAGCGGCTCTGGCGGCGAAGCCATCAGCATCTCACTGTCCTCCACCCCGCCATAGCGCCGCTCGGCGAAGCAGGGAATCGACAGGCTGGGCTGGCGCGTGGTCAGGGCGCGTCCCCAGGAGTCGGCGCAGGCGCTTTCGCCGACCACGCTCCAGTCGAAACGCTTGTAGCCAGACCATTGCATGCCGTTGATCAGATACATCATGGCCCCGGGCGTGGCGTAGAACAGCACGATATCCGGGTTGGTCAGCCGCCCCGACGACAGGGGCCCGACGGCGAGGGCTTCATAGCGCCCGTCCGGCACGCAATGCATGGCGGCCTGATGGGCCGAGCTGTCGGCCTCAGTCTCGAACCAGACGCCCTGCATGTGACGGCCGGAGCGCCATTCGTCGGTCTTGGCGCCGCCAAGGCCGACCACGGCGCGGCACTGGGCCCCGACCAGGTCCTCCGCCGTCACCCCCACAGTCCAGCCAAGGCGCGCCGCTTGCCCGACCAGCTGGTCGAGCGCATGGACGGCCTTGGGGCGCCGGATGCGCGGGATCGCCTCCATGTCCGCCCGCCGCTCGAACATCTGCATGCCAAACACATGGCTGCGCAGCTTGAGCAATCGCTCCAGATCAGCCCCCAGCGTGATGATGTCGCCCATTGTCGCCTCCCATTTTCGGCGAGCGTGGAACGATTGCCGGCCGGGCGTCAACCGGGGCGCCGCAGGTCGCGCCATTTCTGCCGGTGGACCGGGAACGGCCGACGCGGGCGGATGGAATGCCCTGGTTGCATGGCTGTGGGCGGCGGGTGTTTTACCGGTCGCGCCGGCCGCGCCCGTGTGGCAATGTCGCCCGGCGGATTGATGGCGGAGGCGGCGCGGTGACAGGCACCAGGGATGGCAAGGCGTGTCACGGGGGGTGTGAGCCGCCGGCCGGCGCCACGGCGACCGACGCATCGGCGGCGCCCCTGCCGGCGCTGTTCGCCGATATGGGCGACAGGCCCGATGGCCCTGACTTTCGTGACTGGCTTGCCGCCATCATTGATGGTTCTGACGACGCCATCATCAGCAAGGATCTGAACGGCGTCATCCAGAGCTGGAATGGCGGGGCCACGCGCCTGTTTGGCTATAGCGCGGCGGAAGCCATCGGCCGCCCGGTCACCATGCTGATTCCGGAGGACCGGCTGGATGAGGAGCCGCGGATTCTCGCCGGCATCAGGGCCGGACGGCGTTTCGAGCATTTTGAAACGGTGCGTCGTCGCAAGGACGGAACGCTCATTGATATTTCCCTGACGATTTCGCCTATCCGCAACCGCCAGGGGGGCATCGTCGGCGCCTCCAAGATCGCCCGCGACATCACCGGGCGGCGCCAGGCCCAGGAACAGCAACAGTTGCTGCTCGGCGAGATGCACCACCGGGTGAAAAACCTGTTCGCCCTGGCTACCGCCATCGTCTCTTTCAGCGTGCGTTCGGCGCCCAGCCCGGCTGAAGCGCCGCAGATCATCCAGGCGCGGCTGGCCGCGCTGGCCCGCGCCCACGATCTCACCATGACCGCCTGGCGGGATGATGGGCGGCAAACAGCGGCCACAGATTTGCAGACCCTGCTCCAGATCATTCTGGAGCCCTATCAGGACGCCGGCCGGATTGTCGTTTCCGGCGATAACGCGGCCATTGGTCCCCGGGCCCTGACCAGTCTGGCGCTGTTGCTGCACGAGCTGGCGACCAACGCCGCCAAGCACGGCGCGCTGTCCACGTCCGATGGTCGCCTGGACCTGCGCATTGCGGTTGAGGGCAGCGCGGTGCGGCTGGTCTGGCGCGAATATGGCGGCCCCGCCGCCCTGACGCGGGGAGCCGCCGGTTTCGGCAGTCGTCTTGAACAGGGACTGGCCGTGGCGCTTGGCGCGGTTGTCGCCCGCGACTGGCGGCCGGAGGGCCTGGTGGTCACCATTGAGGCGCCGGCGGAAACGCTGGCCGCCTGACGCCCGTTCGGCAGGAAGCGGTCTGTCAGGACGTGGTTTGGCGCGGCGTGGTGACGGGCGCCAGGGTTTGCCGCCTGAGCAGCGCCACCAGCCAGTCAGCGAACAGCTGCAGGCGATGCGGCGCGTGACGTCGTTCGGGATAGAGCAGCATGATGGGCAGGGGTTGGGGTCGCCAGGCCGGCATCACCTCGACCAGATCGCCCGCCTTCAGGTAATCCGCCACGTCATAGGCCGGAATCTGGATCAGCCCGAGACCTGCCAGGCAGCAGGCGATGGAAGCCTCGGCGTTGTTGACGGTGACCCGCGCCGCCATGGGGCGGGCGTGGAGCGCGCCGTCCTCGATCCACTCCCACGGCTCCGCCCGGCCGCCCGAGGGCGGGGCGTAATTCACCGCGACATGGGCATCGAGATCCGCCGGTGTTCCGGGGACGCCGTGACGGGCCAGATAGGCCGGGCTCGCCACATTGATCAGGGGCAATTCGCCGATGGGGCGGGCGATCAGGCCCGAATCGCGCTGTGGGCCAACGCGGACCACGCAGTCGACGCTGTCGGCGATCAGGTCCACCGGGCGGTCGGTGACGCCCAGTTCGATGTTGACGCCTGGATAGCGGTCGAGAAACGCGGGCAGGGCGGGGGCGATGATCAGGCGGCCGATGCGCCCCGGCGCGTCAATGCGCAGCGTGCCGGTGGGGCCGGCGGCCGGTCTGAACAGTTCCTCCACCGCCGCTACGTCCGCCAGCAACTGCAGGCAGCGTTCGTAAAAGACGCGGCCATCCTGGCTCAGCGACACCCGGCGCGTGGTGCGATGCAGCAGCCGCGCGTCGAGGCGTTTTTCCAGCTCCAGCACGGCGGCGGAGACCGACGATCGCGGCAGCCCCAGCGACTGGGCCGCCCGCGTGAAGCTGGCGGCCTCCACGACCCGGGTGAAAATGCGGAACTGGTCGATGCGGTCCATGGTGTTTCCGGCGGCGGCTCCGTCCAATTGTTCGTCCATTCTGACAGCTGATGTCAGAATGGACAGGTTTATCTGACAATCTGGCGGCTTACTGTTGTTGGGGAAGGGGGCGCACTGCGCGGCCGCCATTGGCTGGAGACCAGTCCATGACCAGTTCCACAACAACAGACCACAGCATTCGCGGCAAAACCGTTCTCATCGCCGGCGGCGCCAAGAACCTCGGCGGCCTCGTCGCCCGTGATCTGGCGGCGCATGGGGCGCGGGCCATTGTCATTCACTACAACAGCGCCGGCTCAGGGCCGGAGGCGGACGCCACCGTGGCGGAGGTGCGCGCCGCCGGCGCGGAGGCCGTGGCGTTGCAGGCGGACCTGACAACCGCCGGCGCGGTGGCGAAACTGTTCGCCGACGCTGTCGCCGCCGTGGGCCGGCCGGACATCGCCATCAACACGGTCGGCAAGGTGCTGAAAAAGCCCATGGTGGAGATCACCGAGGCTGAATACGACGAAATGAGCGACGTTAACGCCAAGGCGGCCTTCTTCTTCCTGAAAGAGGCAGGCCGGCATGTGAACGACAACGGCAAGATCTGCACGCTGGTGACGTCGCTGCTCGGCGCCTACACGCCGTTCTATTCCAGCTACGCCGGAACCAAGGCGCCGGTGGAGCACTTCACCCGGGCGGCCTCGAAGGAGTTTGGCGAGCGCGGAATTTCCGTGACCGCGATAGGCCCTGGCCCCATGGATACGCCGTTCTTTTATCCGGCCGAAGGGGCCGATGCGGTGGCCTATCACAAGACGGCGGCGGCCCTGTCGAAATTCACTCCGACCGGGCTCACCCATATCGAGGACATCGCGCCGTGGATCCGCTTCCTCGTTTCGGATGGCTGGTGGATGACCGGCCAGACGATCCTGGTGAACGGCGGCTACACGACGAAATGAGTTGCCCATAACCTGCTCATGACGGCGCGTGGCGCCGCCGTCACGGAGCCGGGGCGGCTTCATGGCCGGCAAGGCGCAGGGCGTGCGCGGCGATGTCAGCTGGCCAGGCGCTGACGCGGGTTCGCAGCCCGGCGTCGTCGCCGGCGAACAGGGCCCGGATCGCTTCCTCATAGCCCGGCAAGTCGCCGGCCATGGCGTTCATGAACGCATAAGCCGCCTCGCGCCGCGCCCGCGCGTCGTCTTCGGCTCCGGCCTGCCGGCGGGCGGCGTCGACCAGCCGGCGCAGGGCGGCGGAGGCGCCACCAGGCTGGCGGCCCAGCCAGTCCCAATGACGCGGCAGCAGCGTCACCTCGCGCGGCTCCACCCCCAGCTTCGGCCGGCCGCGCCCGCGTCTGGGCGCTTCGGCGGCAGGGCCATCGTCGCCGCGCGGGTCAATGTCCACCAGCTTTCCCGTACTGTCGCTGAAGACCAGCACGGTTTCCGCCGGGTTGGCCCGCCATGCCGCGCGCACCCGCGCCGCCACCCCGGACAACGGGCCGGCGCAGAGCAGGTGGGAGCCGGCGAACGCCGTGCATGGGGTCTCGCTGTCATCGTTCATTTTATTTTACCCAGATAAAAATATTGCGCTATTTATACCCGTATAATAATAGAGCGCAAGGCTGCTTTCACCACGGAGCAGGGTGGCGCATGCGGCAGGAGGCGATGGCATGAGCGGACAGGACAGGAAGCAGGCGATTGACGCCTGGAAGAAACGCGAGGTCGACGCCGGAATTTTCGTGGTGCGTTGCGTTGCAACCGGCGCGGCGTGGATCGGCGGCTGGCCGGATGTGGACCGGGTGCGGAACCGCATCTGGTTCACGCTCGGCCAGGGCTCCCACCCCAACCGTGGCCTGCAGGCGGCGTGGCGCACCCATGGCCCGGACGCCTTTGCCTTCGAGGTGCTGGAGCGGCTGGAGCCATGTGAAGAGAACTGGGCGCGTGACGCGCGGTTGAAGGAGCGCGTGGCCCTCTGGCGAAAGCAGGCGGGCGGCGAGCCATTCTGACATGGACAAGAGGCGGCGGCGCCCCTGGAGGGAGCGCGCCGCCCGTCGTCTTCGCGCCAGGCCATTCAGGACGGCTTATCCGGCTTATGCGTCCGCCGCGGCGATGGCGGCGTCCGCAGGGCCCGGGGCGCGCTTTCTGGGCACGAAGGCCAGGCCCACCAGCACCGCGGTGATCACTGCGAAGGTGATGGTCAACGGGCTGGAAACGAAGATGCCCAGATCGCCATCCGAGATCGCCAGCGCCTGGCGCACCGAGCGTTCGAAGATCACGCCCAGCACATAGGCGAGAATGACGATGCCCAGGTCATAGCCATAGCGCCGCAGGATGTAGCCGATGACGCCGAACATCACCGCCAGCAGCACGTCCATGGCGGCGCTGTTTGTGGAATAGACGCCGATCAGGCAGACGGTGAGGATGATCGGCGCCAGCCAGGCGCGGGGCACGTCGAGGATTTTCACGAACAGCCCCACCAGCGGCAGGTTGAGGATCAGCAGCATGACATTGCCCACGTACATGCTGGCGATCACGCCCCAGAACAGCTCCGGCTGCCGCTCCATGATCGTCGGACCAGGCGCGACGCCATGAATCATGAAAGCGCCCAGCAGCAGCGCCGTGATGGCGTTGGCCGGCACGCCCATGCACAGCAGCGGCACGAACGCGCCGGCCGTTCCCGAATTGTTGGCGGACTCCGGTCCCGCCAGCCCCTCAACGGCGCCTTTGCCGAATTGCTCGGGGTGCTTCGACAGCTTCTTTTCCACCGCATAGGACAGGAAGGTGGCCAGCACCGCGCCGCCGCCGGGAATGAGGCCGACGATGAAGCCCAGCACGGTGCCGCGCGCCACCGGCCCGACCGAGCGCCGCGCTTCCTCCCGGTTTGGCATGAAGCCAAGCAGCGACGAGGGCGGCGTCAGCACCTGCATCTTTTCCTTCTTGCGCAGCACCATCGACAGCACCTCGGAGATGCCGAACAGGCCGATGGCCAATGGCGCCAGATCAATGCCGCCGGTGAGATGGAACACGCCGAAAGTCAGGCGCGGCGCTGCGGCCAGCGGGTCGGAGCCGACGGCGCCGAGCAGCAGGCCAAAGCCGGCCATCAGCAGCGCCTTGAGCCGCGAGCCACTGGAGAAATAGGTGACCAGCGACAGGCCGGCCAGCATCACCATGGCGTATTCCGCCGGCCCGAAGGCCAGCACCCACCGCGACAGGGGCGGCGACAGGTAGGAAACCGCGACGACGCCGATGGTGCCGGCCACGAACGAGCCAATGGCGGCGATGCCCAGCGCCGCGCCGGCGCGGCCTTTGCGGGCCATCTCATAGCCGTCGAGGCAGGTGACGACGGATGACGCCTCGCCGGGTATGCGCATCAGCACCGAGGTGATGGTGCCGCCATAGGCCACGCCATAATAGATGCCCGACAGCATGATGATCGCCGAGGTGACGTCCATCTTGTAAGTGATGGGCAGCAGCAGGGCGATGGTGGTCAGCGGACCAAGACCGGGCAGAATGCCGACGATGGTGCCGAGGAATACGCCGATGAAGCAGTACATCAGCGTCGCCGGCTGGAAGACGGTGGCGAAACCGCCGAGCAGACCTTCCATTACAGCAGCCCTCCCTGACGCAGCAGGGCGCGGAACGCCAGATCGGCCGGCCCTTCCGGCAGGCTGACCTGCAACAGCCAGCCGAACAGGACGACGCCCGACAGGGCGATGACAGTGGCCGTGGTCAACGTCGCCCGCCAGCTCACCCCTTCCGCGAACCGCATGGTGATGATGGTCACCGCCAGCGATGTGACGATGAAGCCGGCGAACCAGCTGCCCGCCACCAGTACGGCCAACGCCAGCAGATAGATGTGGAAGGTGCGCCGCTCCTGAGGTCCGGCCAGATCGTAGCGGGCCACCGCCTCGTCGTCGTCCGTGGCCACCGGGGCGGGGTCGCCCCTGTCCAGCGCCAGCACCAGCAGCGCCAGCGCCATGCAGATCGCCGCGATGATCTGGGGATAAAGGCCCGGGCCCGGGCCGTCAAAACCCCAGCGCGACAGTTTCGTGGCCTGCCAGAACGCCGCAGCCGCGGCGCAGAACAGGCCGAGCGCGGTCCACCGCGCTCCGGAAAACGTCATCGCCGCGCCTCACCGCGTTTTCATGCCGGCTTCGGTCAGGATCTGGATGAACAGCGGCTCCATTTTCTTCATGTGGTCGTAAAATTCGGCGCCGGTGCGGTAGGAGGGCGCGACGCCGAGCTTCTTCAGCTGGTCGAGAACCTCCGGGTCTTTCAGGGCGATCTCGAAAGCTTTCTCCATCTTGTCGCGGACTTTCGGCTCGACGCCCTTGGGGAAGGCGTACCCCATCGGGCCAAAGCTGATGTAGTCAAAGCCAAGCTCGCGCAGGGTCGGAACATCGGGATAATCGGGCCAGCGCTCGGGCGAGGTTGACGCCAGCAGGCGCAGATTGCCGGCGTCGATCTGCGGCTTCATTTCCGTAGCGCTCTGCAAGGTCAGGTCCACGTGGCCGCCCACGGCCTGGAGCACGGATTCGGCGCCGCCGGCGAAGGTCACCCAGCGCAGGTTGGCGCCGTTCAGTTTGGCCATCTGGAACAGCGGCAGCACGTTGTTGGGGCTGGTCGAGCTGTAGGTCAGGCGTTTTTTCTTCGACTGGTCGATGATGTCCTGAACGGATTTGATCGGCGAATCCTTGCGCACGCCGACGCCGTAGCGCAGCTCGGCGGCCTGGGCGATCAGATCGAAGGATTTCCAGGCGTCAAACGGCATGTCCATCATGTGTGGCGCCGTCAGATAGGATGACGATCCCACCAGGCCAATGGTGTAGCCGTCGGGGGCGCTGCGGGCGAGCTCCGCCGGTCCCAGCTGGCCGGCGCCGCCGGGCACAGCCTTGATGATGACCGGCTTGCCGATGGTTTTTTCAATGCTGCGGGCAATGGCGCGCGCCGTCAGCTCGGTGGCCGAGCCGGGCGGGTAATTGTTGATGAGGGTGATTTCCTTGCGCGGCCAGTCGTCGGCGGCGTGGGCCGCCAGCGCGCCCAGCAGGCAGGCGCCAGCGGCGGCCGCCAGCACTTTCAGAGCCGGTATCCGGATCATCGTTTCTCTCCCCGATCTTTATTTGTTATTTAATATAATTTTTTGAACGTATAGACGTGAATAAACCCCGTCAACACACAGGATTGTCAGGAGTTTTCGTGAGCAGGGAGCATGGCCGGCGAGAAACTGCGCGCAATGCATGCGAAGCTACTTCCGGCTGGCGCATGCTCGTCATGTATGCTTCTTGCGCATGCCTGCGTCATCAGGGCCGGGAGAACGGCTCGCGGGAAATATTCATGAAGTCAGGGATAGTCATGTGGTGACGGCCGGGTCCTGGCCCGGGGGCAGCGGCGCGGAGGCTTGCGGCGTGTCCGCGCCGGCGTTCGGGGAGACGTGAGGCGGATCAGCGTTTCCTGACGAATTCAGCCCGCAGCACCAGGCCGCGAATACCCTCGTAGCGGCAGTCGATTTCCTGGTCGTCATCGGTGAGGCGAATGGCCTTGATCACCGTGCCGCGGCGCAGGGTCTGGTTGGCCCCCTTGACCTTCAGATCCTTGATGAGGATGACGCTGTCGCCATCAGCCAGTTCATTGCCGGCGGAATCGCGCACCACGCGATCGCCGGCGCCGGCGCGGGCCGCCGCCTCATCCGGGCTGATCCATTCGCCCGTCGCTTCATCATAGATGTATTCGTCGCCCGACATGGCGGCCTCCGGCTGTTGCGCCCCGTCCTGCGGTCCGGAAGAGGCTTCACTGGGGGCAAACCACGTTCACGCCGTATTGTCCAATTTTCAAATGTAATATGCATCCGTTCTAGCTGTCCGCCAGCTTCATCATCACCAGCCCCGAGAGCACGAGCCCCGCCGCGATCAGGCGCATGGGCGTGATGCTTTCGCCAAGGAAGGCGACGCCAACGATGAAGGCGCCCGCCGCGCCAATGCCGGTCCAGACCATATAGGCGGTCCCGAGCGGCAGCGTCCGCATGGCCCAGGCCAGCAGGGCGAAGCTGGCGATCATGGCGACAATGGTGATGATGCTGGGAACGGGCCGGCTGAAGCCATGCGAGGCCTTCATCGAGAACGCCCACACAATCTCAAGCAGTCCGGCGACAAACAGATATGCCCAGGCCATTGGCCCCTCCTGTCAAAGGGCCGGGCCGTCCCGGACTTTTTCCCCGCCGTCGCCACGAACTGGCGGGCAGGGCCGGAGACGTGGCTCCGGAGTTTTCAGCGCGCCTTGTCTGAATGAACCGGCGCGGGTGGTCAAGCCGGCGCGCGGGCTTTGCCGCGCGTGGGGTTGGCGTGATGGCGTCCGGTCGTGCTAGACATGCGACAGGCGCGTCTGTCCCCGAAACCGGACAAGGACCAGGCCCGTATGCCCGCGACGACCAGTTAAAGAGCCATTCCGTGATCGAGCAGACTACGTCACGCATTGTCATTGCCGACGATCATCCCCTGTTCCGGGGGGCGCTGCGGCAGGCCATCGCACGGATATTGCCCCAGGCGGAGATTGTCGAGGCGGGGGATTTCGCCGCGACCACGGCGGCGATGACCGCTGGCGACGACCCGGACGTGGTGTTGCTGGACCTGTCCATGCCTGGCGCCCAGGGCTTTTCCGGCCTGCTGTATCTGCGCGCCCAGCACCCCGGCGTGCCGGTGGTGGTGGTGTCCGGGGCCGGCGATCCCGGCGTCATCCGCAAATGCATGGAGTTTGGCGCCTCCGGTTTCGTGCCGAAATCGCTGTCGGTCGACGCCATGGGCGAGGCGCTGGCGGCGGTGCTGGCGGGCGGCACATGGACGCCGCCGGATGTCGACATGTCGTCCGCGCCGGACCGGGAGGCGGCGGATCTCGCCCGTCGCCTGACCAGCCTGACCCCGCAGCAGGTGCGCGTGCTGATGATGCTGTCGGAAGGTTTGCTCAACAAGCAGATCGCCTACGAGCTCAACGTCTCCGAGGCCACAATCAAGGCGCATGTTTCGGCGATCCTGCAGAAGCTGGGCGTGGAAAGCCGCACCCAGGCGGTGATCGTCGCCGCCCGCATGGCCGCCGCGCCGTGGACCGTCGGCACGCCGGCGTGACGGCGGGAGCTGAAGGCGTACGGGATTGAAGGCGTAAAGGAAGAAATCGATGGCTGAAGGCCGAGGCGGCGTTTCGGGTTTTCTGGGCGGCTCGCCCGTATCGGTGCTGGCGCGCCTGGTGTTCCTGTCCGTGCTGGTGGGCGCGGCGATGGCGTTTCTGGATATCACCCCGGTCGGGCTCTATGAGAGCGTCGCGCGCTTTGTTCGCCGTCTGATCGCCAACGGTTTCGCCGTGCTCGGCGACGTCGGCATGTGGTTCGTCTACGGCGCCATGGTGGTGGCGCCGGTCTGGCTGATCCTGCGCATCCTGAATTTCCGCAAATAGCAGGGCGGGGTCGAAACGCCGCCAATAAAGTCCCCGCCGCGTGCGACGGGGGCGTCGCGTCGTGGAGTCAGGCGGCTTCCCGCGCCACGTCCGCCGCGTCGGCGCCCACCTGGGCGGCCAGGGTTTCGCCGCTGCGGCCGAGACGATCGGCGAGGCCGCGATTGATCGCCGTGGCGACGTGCGGCCCCTTGTAAATCATCCCCGTATAGAGCTGCACGAGGGTGGCGCCGGCGCGGATTTTGGCCCAGGCGCTGTCGGCGCTGTCCACGCCGCCAACGCCGATCAGCGGGAAGGCGCGCTCCACCCGCAGCCAGGCGTTGGCCAGCATCCGCGTCGAGGGGCCGAGCAGCGGCATGCCGGAGAGGCCGCCCTGTTCGCGCGCCACGTCGCGGTCGCGCAGCGCCTCGGGCCGGGCGATGGTGGTGTTGGAAATGATCATGCCGTCAACAGCGCGCCGGCGGCAGACTGCGACGATGCCGTCCAGTTCGTCCAGCGACAGGTCCGGGGCGATCTTCAGCAGCACCGGCCGGCGCGTCTTGCCCCGGGCGGCGATGGCGTCGCGCGCCTCCAGCACCCGGCCAAGCAGGTCGTCCAGCGCCGCTTCATGCTGCAAATCGCGCAGGCCCGGCGTGTTGGGCGAAGAGATATTGACGGTGAAATAGCTGGCGACGTCGGCGAAAGCCTGCACGCCGGCCACATAATCGGCGGCGCGGTCCGTCGCGTCCTTGTTGGCGCCGATATTGACGCCGACGAGGCCGCGCGCGCCGGCGACGTCGCGGGCGCGCGCCAGCAGGCGGGCGCGCGCCGCCGCGTGGCCGGCGTTATTGAAGCCGAGCCGGTTGATGACGGCGCGGTCGTGCGGCAGGCGGAAAATGCGCGGCTTCGGATTGCCCGGCTGCGGCTTCGGCGTGATGGTGCCGACCTCAACGAAGCCGAAGCCATAGCCCAGCATGGCGTCAGGCGCTTCCGCGTTCTTGTCGAAACCGGCGGCGAGGCCAACCGGATTGGGGAAATCCAGCCCGAACGCGGCAACCGCGAGACGCGCGTCGTTCGGCGGCGGCGCCCGGCGCGGCAGGGCCGAGAGCGCCCGGATGGTCAGCCCGTGCGCCGTCTCCGGGTCGAGGGTGAACATCGCCCTGCGGGCCAGGTCTTCAAACAGTCCGAACGTCACGTCACAACTCCGGTATCCGGGGCGCGCCCGCCGCATCAAGCGTCAGAAACCACACCCGGCGCACGGCGGCGACAGGCAGGGGGGCGTAAAGATGCGGAAACAGCGCGCCGCCCCGGCTCGCCTCATAGCGCAAGTCCGCATCCAGCGCAGCCGTTTCCACCTCCAGCAACGCCAGGTTCTGCTGCCCGCGAAAGTGCAGGCGGGCGGTTTCGCGAACCTGCGCCGCCGTTGACAGGTGGATATAGCCATCGGCCAGATCAATGCCGGCGCCGGTGAATGCGCCCGCCGCCTGCGCAGCTTCCCAGTCGCGGCGCGGACAGATCTTGTACACACAAGCCGGTCGTGAGGCGGTCATGGCGGTTTCTCCAGGTGAGGCGCCCCCGAATCGCAGGCGGGTGACGCGCGCATACGCCCATGGTATGCGCCTGTGAAGGGCCGCGCGCGCGGCGATACCTGATGAGGCGGCCAACAGTGGACAGCAAACAGCCTGTCGGCATCCTGCCGGCCCAGACCATCCGCGAACTGGCTGACGCCGGCGTGGTGCGCGTTCAGCAGCCGCTTGATCCGGGTCAGGTCCAGCCCGCCAGCCTTGATCTGCGGCTGGGCGCCACGGTGTGGCGGGTGCGGGCCAGCTTCCTGCCCGGGCGCCGCCCGGTGCGCGAGCGGCTGGAGCAACTGGCGTTGCACCGCTTCAGCCTGGAGCAGGGCGCGGTGCTGGAAACCGGCTGCGTCTATATCGCGGAAATCCAGGAGGCGCTGGCGCTGCCGCCGGGCCTGTCCGCCTCGGCCAATCCCAAAAGCTCCACCGGCCGCCTCGATGTCTTCACCCGGCTGATCACCGATCAGGGCGAGGAGTTTGACATCATTCCGCCCGGCTACAATGGCCCGTTGTACGCGGAGATCTCGCCGCGCACGTTCCCCATCCTGGTGCGCGCCGGCTCACGTCTTGGCCAGGTGCGCTTCCGCTCCGGCAATTCGCGCCTCACCGACGCCGAGCTGGCGGCGCTGCATGCGCGCGAGCCGGTGGTGGACGGGCCCGCCGCCTCGTTCCAGAACGGCGTCGCCGTCAGCGTCGATCTCGCCGGGTTTGGCGCGGACAGGCTGATTGGTTATCGCGCCCGGCGCTTCACGGGCCTGGTCGACGTGGACCGCATCGCCGCCTGCGCCGTGGCCGATTACTGGGAGCCCCTGCACGCTGACGGCTCCGGCGCGCTGGTCCTTGACCCCGGCCAGTTCTACATTCTCGCCTCACGCGAAGCCGTGACCGTGCCGCCGGATTTCGCGGCGGAAATGACGCCGTTTGATCCGCTGGTCGGCGAATTCCGCGTGCATTACGCCGGTTTCTTCGATCCGGGCTTCGGCCACAGCGCCGCCGGCGGCGTCGGCGCCCGGGCGGTGCTGGAGGTGCGCTCGCGCGACGTGCCGTTCATCATCGAGGACGGCCAGATTGTCGGTCGCCTGGTCTATGAGCGCATGCAACGACGCCCCGTTGCCCTTTATGGCGAGGGCGGCTCCAATTACCAGGGGCAGAGCCTGAAGCTTTCCAAGCACTTCCGGTAAAGGCGCTTCCGGTAAAATTCACCGGCCAGCGGCTGGCCTCCCGGACGTCGTCCCGGGTTTCGCCTTGCGGGGCAACGCGGCGCGGGCGCCGCGCGGGCCGACCCATTGCACGTGGCGCGCCAGAATGGCGGCGGCCAGCTCCACATGGCCGGCGCGCAGGGCGGCGAGTATCGCCCGGTGGTCACGGTCGGTCGGCGCCTCCCATTCCGAGCGCCAGCCGGAAAACAGGAACCGGGCGCTGGCCAGGTGCAGGTCGTCAATGGCGGCGAGCAGCCGCGGCATCCGGCAGGGCTTCAGGATCAGCGTGTGGAAGTTGCGGTTGGCTTCCTCCCAGGCGTGCATGTCCGGGGCGCGGTCGCCGGCGCGGGTCGCCTCCTCGGCCGCGTCGAGTATCGCCGGGGTCAGGTTGGGGGCGGCGTGGCGCAGGGCCAGCACCTCCAGGGCCGCGCGCATTTCGGCCACTTCGCGCACTTCGTCCCCGGTGAACCCGGCGACGCGCACGCCGCGCCGCGGCTCGCTCACCGCCAGTCCCTGCGCTTCCAGCCGGCGGAACGCCTCGCGCACCGGCACATGGCTGGCGCCGAACTCCTCCGCCACATGGTCCTGGCGCAGCCGCGCGCCTGGCGCCAGCTCGCCCGAAATAATGCGGTCCGCCAGCGCCTTGCTGATGCGCGTGGCGATCGTGTCGCGCGGTGTGTCCGTCATGGCCTGCCCGGAGAACGAGATGGCGTGCGTGGATATGGGCGTCTCACGCGCTCTGGCGAACGCCGGCCCCGCTGCCGGCGCCGGCGCTACCTGTCGATAGAACATGTTCCGCCCGAAGGGAACGGCGATTGCGCCGCATCTGGCGGCCGGCGCCGCGGCGGACGCCGGGGTGATCAGCGCCCGGGTGGTGAAAGGCGCAAGCCAGGTCGTGGCGCGTCCCGATCCGGGGTCCTGCGTTACTTGTAAAAGCCTTCGCGCAGCCTGACGCCGTGCTCAAGCCAGGCTTTCATGGCGCAGAGCATGCCGGTCCATCCCTCGCAATTGCCGTAAGACGCCCTGATCCCGTCCGGGGTGTCGGACCACCCGGATTCGGATATATGCACCAGGGTGCGGCCGTCATCGAGCGGTTCGAAGGTCATGGTCACCGTGGTCAGCCGCTCGCCGGCGCCATCCGGCGCCGCGGCGCCTTCGGGCGCCTCCCAGCGCAGGACAATGCGCTGGTCCTTGTCCACGTCGATGACATGCACCGGAAAGGCGCCCGGGAAATCATGAAAATCCCAGGTGACGGTCGCGCCTTTCTCAAGCCATCCGTGCGCGCCGCCGGTGGTGAAATAGGCCGAGAGTTGCTCTGGGTCGACGACCGCTCCGAACACCTGGGCGACCGGCCTGGCGATGCGGCCGCTGATGGTGAAACCCGGCTCCATGGCGCCGCTCCTCCTGTTTGGGCGTTTCGTGAAAGGTAAAGACCATTTTCCGCGAAGACGATGCGTCAGGGTAAAGTGATGACGCGTTCCTGCGAACCCGTTTTGGAGCGTCCTACCCGCCAGCCTGGGACGTCAGCGCCGGTTTCTCCCGATAGAGATCGGGAAACAGCCGCTTCAGGTTGTCGAGCTTTGGCAGGTCGTAATAGGCGATGTAAGGCGCGCGTGGATTCAGGGTCATGTAATCCTGGTGATATTTTTCCGCGGGATAAAACTGTTTGCCGCTCTCGATCGTGGTCGCCAGCGGCGCGCCATAAACGCGGGCGCCGTCGAGTTGCTTCACATAGGCGCCCGCCAGGCGCGCCTGTTCGGGGTCTCCGGCGAACACTGTCGAACGATATTGGGGGCCCACGTCCGGCCCCTGCCGGTTTTTCTGGGTCGGGTCGTGCGCAACTGAGAAAAAGATCTGCAACAGCTTGCCGTAGCTGATTTGCCGGGGATCGTAAGTGATCTGCACCGCTTCGGCATGGCCGGTGTCGCCAGCGCCCACCATGTCATAATGGGCGGAGGCGGCGTCGCCGCCCGCATAGCCGGAGACGGCGCTGGTAACCCCGCGCACGTGCTGGAACACGCCCTGCACGCCCCAGAAGCAGCCGCCGGCAAATACCGCCGTCGCCAGCCTGGGGCCTGCCGGCGTTCGCTCGTCCAGCGCCGGCGGCGGAATCGTCTTGCCCTCGCGGCCTTGCGCGGGCGCCAGCGAAAGCGCCGCCACGGCCAGCGCCAAGGCCAGTCCGGGCAGGAGGCCGTGTCTGGCCGGTCGTTTCGCGAACCGCTTCATGACCCAATCTCCATCCCGGGCGCATCGCCCCTCATGTGGCGGCCGGCTGGAAGGCGAGGGCGAGCCCGTTCATGCAATAGCGCAGCCCTGTCGGCGGCGGCCCGTCGCTGAACACATGGCCGAGGTGACCGCCACAGCGGGCGCAATGCACCGCCGTGCGCGTCATGCCAAATGTGGAGTCGGCTTCCTCGCCAACCGCCCCGTCGAGCGGCTTCCAGAAACTCGGCCAGCCTGTGCCGCTGTCGAATTTGGTTTTGGCGTCGAACAGCGGGCGCCCGCAGCCGGCGCAGTTAAAAATCCCGGCGCGGTGCTCGTTGTTCAGCGGACTGGAAAACGGCGCCTCGGTGGCGGATTTGCGCAGGACATCATATTGCTCCGGCGTCAGGCGTCTGCGCCATTCGGCGTCACTGAGCCGGAGGGGATACGTCGCCGCCGCCCGCGCCCCTGGAGCCATTGCGGCCAGCACGGTGAGGCCGCCGCCCAGCATGAACGCCCGGCGCGAGCGGGAGCCCGTGATCCTGATATGCGCGCGCCTGACCGGTTCGTGCGTCATGGTTGCGCCTCCCTGAAGCGGCTCCGATCCCGTTTATTCTGGCGCGCACATTGGGGAGGAATTTCGGCGATCGTGAAAACCGCTCTGGCGGCGTTTGGCGCCTGATGGTTGACGGGGCGGGCGCAACGCGGGTCCAATCAGTCCACAACAAAACAGTATGACAGGAGGAGCCCCCATGAGCGATGTGGTGATCGAACAGCTGGAAGACCGGCTGCTGACGCTGACCATGAACCGCCCGGAAAATCGCAACGCCCTGAATCCGGCCCTGTGCGAAGGCCTGGTCGCCGCCGCCACGCGCGCCGCCGCCAATGTCGACGCCCATGCGGTGTTGCTGACCGGCGCCGGGCCAGCTTTCTGCGTCGGCGGCGACGTCAAGGCCATGGCCAGCGGGGAAGGGAGGCAGCTGTCGCCCGATGACCGCGCCTGGAGCCTGCGCGGCTGGATGGAGACGTCGCGCCTGCTGCACGACATGCGCAAGCCCACCGTGGCCGGCATAAATGGCGCGGCGGCGGGCGCCGGCCTGTCGCTGGCCCTGGCCTGCGATCTGCGCATCGCCGTGCGCTCGGCGAAAATCACCACCGCATTCGCCAAGGTGGCGCTGTCCGGCGATTTCGGCGGAACCTATTTTCTGACCCGCCTTGTTGGCAGCGCCAAAGCCCGCGAGCTTTACTTCACCTCGCCGGTGCTGACGGCCGACGACGCCCTGCGCCTTGGCCTGGTGAACGAGGTGGTGGATGACGCAGAATTCGCGGAGGCGGCGCGGGCCTACGCGCTGAAGCTGGCGCACGGACCGCGCGTCACGCTCGGCTACATCAAGCACAATATCAATATGGCGGAGATCGCGCCGCTCGAAGCCTGCTTCGATAACGAGGCGATCAATCACGTGCGCTCCGGCGGCACGGCTGACCATCGCGAAGCGGCGGCGGCGTTCGTGGAGAAACGCCAGCCGGTGTTTCGCGGCGCCTGACACGCCAGGGCTCCGGGCGGAAGCCGGGAAAGCGTCGGGAAAGACGCATTCCTGAGGTGGAGCGGTATCCAGTTCGCTGGAAAACGCTCTATAACTCCGCCTGCGCCGGCTGGCGCCGGCTTCAGGCGGAGAGCGACGTGAGCGGACAGACGCGGAAACGGACGCGGCGGGAAAAGCAGAGCGATACGCTCGAAGCGCTCATGTCCGCCGCCATCCAGGTGGTGGGCGATGAGGGTTACGCCGCCGCGTCGATCGCCAGGATCACCGCTCTGGCCAACGTCGCCAACGGCACCTTCTACAATTATTTCGACAGCCGCCAGGACCTGTTCGATCAGCTGCTGCCTGTCGCCGGCGAGCGGCTGATCGCCCATTTGCGCGCCAATGTCGCCCCCGGCGCCACCGGGCTGGAGCGGGAGCGCCAGCGCATCGCCGCCTATTTCGATTACCTGCGCCTCAACCCCGGTTTCATCCGCATTTTCCACGAGGCGGAAATCCATGCGCCGCGCGCCTATGCGCGGCACCTGGAAGCCTATCTCGCCGGCTATGGCCAGGCGCTGGGCCGCAGCCTTTCCCTGAACGAACTCGGCCGCTTCTCACGCGAGGACATCCCGGTGCTCGGTTATCTGCTGATGGGCATGCAGGATTACATGGCCATGCTGCTGCGGTCGCCCGGCAAGGACGTGGACGCGGAGCGGATGATCTCCGTCTATCTGCGCCTCATCGGCATGGGCGGCCTGTTCATCGAGGCTGATCCGCCGGCGCCGGCCGTGGCGAATTCATAGGCGGCCGGGTCCATGTCGTGGGTCATGCGCCAGTAATCGACGAAACGGTAGGGCATCACCGACACCACGCGCCCGGCGGCGTTGCGATAATAGGTGGTCATGCCCTGGTGCGACCAGATCATGTCCCGGTGCAGGTCATCGACTTCCCGCACATGGGCGTCGTGCGCCTGCTGGCGCACCTCGGCGGCGGTCGCGCCGGCTTCCGTCTGCTGCACGATGCAGGAGGCGATGTAGCGGCTCTGGCATTCGGACTGGAAGATGACGCTGCCGCCGTGACCCGGGCCGGTGTTCGGGCCCAGCATGTTGAAGAAATTCGGGAAGCCCGGCACGGAAACGCCCAGATAAGCGGAAGGGTTGTCCTCGCCCCACAATGATTTCAGCGCCACGCCGTCGCGGCCGGTGATGTTCAGCTTCGCCGCCATCTCCGTGACGCGGAAGCCGGTGGACGCCACGATGATGTCAGCCGGCCGCGACGTCCCGTCGGCCGTGACCACGCCAGCCGCGTCGAAATGGTCGATGGCGTCGGTGACCAGCGTGACGTGCGGCCGGGTCAGCATCCGGTACCAGCCATTGTCCAGCAGGATGCGCTTGCCATAGGGCGGGTAGTCCGGCGTGCATTTGGCGATCAGATCGGGCCGGCCGGCCAGTTCGGCGTGGATGAAATCCGTCAGCTCCTGGCGATGGCGGTCGTTGGTTTTGTTGACCGCCCGCCCGGGGTGGGGCCACGCCGGATCGATTTTCAGGAACGGCAGCAGGCCGTCGCCATAGCGCCAGAACATGTTGAAGCGGAACCATTTGGCGTAAAACGGCAGGTGCGCCAGCAGCCATTGCGCCCCGTCGCTGATCGGATCGGCGTAACCTTTCACTGGCCGCACCCATTGCGGCGTGCGCTGGTAGATGTCGAGCGCCGCCACCTTGCCGGCGATGCTCGGCGCCATCTGCATGGCCGTCGCGCCGACGCCGATGATCGCCACCCGCTTCCCGGCGACGTCGAGGTCGTCGCGCCACGCGGTGGAGTGCAATATCTGCCCCTGAAAGTCTTCCTCGCCTTTGAACGGCGGCCGCGACGGATCGTTGAGCTGACCGATGGCGCTGACCAGATACGGCGTCTCCAGGGTCTCTTCACCCCCCGGCGTCCCCAGCGTCGCTACCCAGACATGGCGCGCCTCATCCCAGCGCGCGCCGGTCAGTTCGACGCACGGACGGAAATGCTGGCGCACGCCGAATTCGTCGGCGATGCCGGTGATGTAATCGTACAGCTCATCGCGCTGGACGAAATAGCGGCTCCACGGATAGGCGGCGCCGAAGGAGAATGAATAGGAATGGTTCGGCGTGTCGACGCCGCAGCCTGGATAGCGGTTCATGTACCAGACGCCGCCGATATCGGCGTTGCGGTCGATGACGGTGTAGGGAATGCCCAGCCGGCCCAGCGCCACGCCCAGCGCCACCCCGCAGACACCGGCGCCAACGATCAGCACGTGCCGGCGCCGCAGGGTCTCCGTGTCCGGCTGGGTCCGCCACGTCACGTCGCGCGGGACGAAGCCCATCTCTTCCTGCATCAGGGGCGCATATTCCGGCGCCACCCGCTCGCCCAGGGTGGCGTCCATCATTTTCAGCAACGTCGCGTCATCCGGCGCCGGAATGGCGGGCTGGACGTCCGGCTGGCTGAAAACCTGAAGGATCGCCGCGCGAATCTCATCCTGGATGTCTGGCGGCAGACCAGCGTCAGGATCGGGGATCAGTCGCACGTCGCGACGCGGCGCGTATGGCGGCTTCAGCCAGCGCTCGTCGCCGGTCATGTGATACAGCACCATCAGCAGCACGCGGATGTCGCCGTCCTTCAGATAGTCGCCCAGCCGGGCGTTTCCTGCCGTCTGATCCATATTGTTGTTGTTCCTGTTATGGTGGGATCCGCACAGAAGGGTCCCGGTCCGGCTTGCCCATGTCCGCGATTTCCGGCCGCCCCCCTCATGGTGTGGGGCAGTCTGAAAATGAATAATGAACCAATATTCATTTTTCTGATGTGGTCAACCAGTTGGCGACGGGGCCGGGCCGGGCGCGCGCCATTGGCGCCAGTTCCCATCCCCCTGCCACCGCCAGAGCCGGCCTTTTCATCCATCCATGCAGGCATCGCCGCCATGCGAAGCGGCCCGACCGGGCGTTAATCCGGCGCGTGCCCGCGCCCGTCGCACCCCTGGGACCATGCGTCCGTGCGCGCCGGGAGCGAAAATATCCCCCGTTGGCTCCGCCCGCACACATGTTCTGGCGGAATTCTTTCGCGCCGCCGCCAGGCGTGTTAGCGTGCGCGAATATCCATCAATGTTTGGAATGACCACGCGCAATGCCAGATGACGGCGACAGTACAGGCGACAGTCCGTACCGAACAGGGCTGGCCTCCGCCCCGGAAGCCAGCGTTTCTTTCCTGACCCTCTTTCCCGTCAAGCCAGACCGGCCGCGCTGCGGATATGCGCGCCGCGATTTTCTGCGCCGGCCGCGCCGCCGTGGCGCGAGGCCCGCCGCGCGGGACATGGCGACGCCATTGCGCCAGCCTGGGCGCCTGTCGCCCGCCAAGGCGCCCGTCCGGGGCGGGGGCGCTCACGAACAGCGGCGCCGGCTTCTCTCCAGAATGCTTTAGGCAAGGGTACGGTCATGGAGTTCCTCGCAGATCCACATATCTGGATCGGCCTCGCAACCCTTGTTGTCCTGGAAGTTGTCCTCGGCATCGACAATCTGGTGTTCATCGCCATCCTGGCTGACAAGCTGCCGCCGGAACAGCGGAGCCGGGCCCGGCTGCTTGGCCTGTCGCTCGCGCTGCTCATGCGCATAGGCCTGCTGTTCTCGATTTCCTGGATCGTCAAACTGACGACGCCGCTGTTTTCGGTGGGGGCGTATTCCTTCTCCGGCCGCGACCTCATTCTCATTCTTGGCGGCGTTTTCCTGATCGCCAAGGGCACCATGGAACTGCACGAACGGCTGGAGGGTGACCAAAAGAGCGGCGCCAGCAAGGTCGTGCACGCGGTGTTCTGGCAGGTGATCGTCCAGATCGTCGTGCTCGACGCGGTGTTTTCTCTCGACAGCGTCATCACCGCCGTCGGCATGGTCAATGAACTGTGGGTGATGATCGTCGCCGTATGCATCGCCATGGCGGTGATGGTCGCGGCCTCCGGCCCGTTGATGGCGTTCGTCGCCAAACACCCCACGGTGGTGATCCTGTGTCTCGGCTTCCTGCTGATGATCGGTTTCAGCCTGGTGGTGGAGGGCTTCGGCTTCCACATTCCCAAGGGCTATCTCTACGCCGCCATTGGCTTTTCCGTGCTCATCGAGGCCGCCAACCAGCTGGGGCGCCGTAACCGCGAGAAACTGATCTCCACCGGCGATCTGCGCGAGCGCACCTCGGAGGCGGTGCTGCGGTTGCTGGGCGGGCGCGTCGGCGAGCAGCCGCTTGGCGAGACCGTTGACGTCATCGCCGGTCAGGCCGCCCGCAGCAATCTGTTCCGCCAGGAAGAGAAAGAGATGATCCGCGGCGTGCTCGACCTTGGCGAGCGGCCGGTCAGCTCCATCATGACGCCGGGCAACGAGGTGGAGTGGCTGGATCTCAACCGCAGTCGCGAGCAGCTTCTGGCGGACATCCGCCGCCTGACTCACAGCCGCGTCGTGCTGGCGCGCGGCGGCGTTGACGATTTTGTCGGCGTCGCCATCACCCGGGAGCTGCTCAATCTGCTGGTCGACGGCAAACCGGTGGACTGGGCTCGCGTGGCCCGCCAGCCGGTCGTCGTGCCCGAAACCACCGACGTGCTGAAGGTGATGGAGCAGATGCGTCGCTCGCTGGTGCAGATGGTGATGGTGGTTGATGAATATGGCTCGCTGGAAGGCATCGCCACGCCCACGGACGTGCTGGAGGCCATTGCCGGCGAATTCCCGGACATGGACGAAGAAGCGGCGGTCCTCGAGCGCCAGGACGACGGCTCGTGGATTGTCGACGGCTTCATCGACATCCGCCAGCTCGGCGGCGCGCTTGAGCGCGACCTGGTGGACGAATCCAACCGCTACTCCACCCTCGGCGGTTATATCCTGACCCGGCTGGGCCACTTGCCGGCCGCCGGCGAAAGCCTGCAGGTCGACGGCCTGCGCATGGAGGTCCTGAACCTCGACAAGCGCTCCATTGGCCGCGTCCGGATTGCGCCGGTGGGCGACTGGGATATCTGAAGACGGGCTTCCCATCATCGCGCCTCATGTGGGCGCGAAATCCGGCCTCAAGGACCGTTGGCGTCAGGTGTTGTCTGACGCCGCCCGCGTCCCTGCCAGGCATCTTCCGGCTTTGGACCCGGGCATTTCAGAGAAACAAACGGCGAGATGCAAACGAAGCGGTTCCAGCCCATTGTGCCCAAACCGCTGCACGCCATATACCGACCCAGCCAGCAACGTCGGCTAATGGATCTGTCTACGTGGACGCAAGCAAAGGCCAATCAGGGACGCGGCCGCCCTTCGCAAAAGTACGTCAGGATGGCTGTTTTCTAGGGTCGCTGTTTTCACGGTGCGGGCGCCGATAGCCAACGCCATGACCAACGTGACCAGCGTGGCGGACGGAGGCGGCCTTCAATGTCCTGGATTCGGGAAGGAATTGGAGCGGGCGAAGGGAATCGAACCCTCGACATACAGCTTGGGAAGCTGTCGTTCTACCACTGAACTACGCCCGCAGAGCGGAGATGGAACCGTTGGGTTCTGACCCCGCCCGTCCCGCCGCCGGCAAATCGCCATGGACAGGGACCTTCATGTACCCGGTTTCGCCCACGTCGATCAAGGGTCATTGCGCGGGCAACTCACGTCAGGGGTCGTCGTGCACAGGGGAGAGCTACCTCCGGCAACGGGTCCACGTCTCCTCGCTGTTTTGGTTGTTGTAGCAAAATCCCCGTTTTTTGAGTTCGGTAGACGTATCCGAACGGCGACTGCACGCCCGTTCCGTCTCTGGATCGTTCCCAAACCCGCCGCGACATCCTGCATTCTGTTTTTGCCACCGCTCGATAAGGGTCCTGTCGGGGAGTTTGCGGATGTTGGCCGGTGTGGGTCGGGATGCCTTCGGTTGTCCATGGGTGGTCCCGCACCAGATGTAGTCCTCACCTTCAAGGGAGAATTTTTCCCGTGTCGGGGTATCAAGGAGAAACGACTGGTTGAACGTCTCGTCCACTTCCCGGCAGTTCAACTGGACGTGGTGACGGTGTGGGGGGAGGACGGTTTTGACCGACGCGACGACGCACGCCGTTTCCGGTCCCTGAAACAGGCGTCCACCTTTTGCAACTTCCCACGGAGGGAGATCAAGTTCCCCCTTCCTGAACTCCGCGCACTTTTCCGGGTTCTCCGCATAGACCCCGTCACGCAGGGGAACCCGGTCACTGGCGATAACCGGGTGGGCGAAGGTCAGGACGGACAGGGCCAGTCCGGCGATGGAGATCATTCGCATCGGGTCAGCCGTATTTCCGTTTGAACGCCGCGTCCGATGAGGTGAGGTAGATGATCCCCTCGATGAAGCCGATGATGGCGGGAATGAACGTCCAGCAGAAGACGAGGTACAGCAGACCCATTCCGGTCTGTCCGAGA